>Ga0115000_10001443_pt1 | contig 21140 bp, 7 predicted proteins | sample ArcticOcean_MG_C_6_FD_89690 | JGI IMG/M metagenome (GOLD analysis project Ga0115000, IMG submission 89690) | Marine microbial communities from western Arctic Ocean - ArcticOcean_MG_CB8_128 | ecosystem: Environmental > Aquatic > Marine > Oceanic | place: Arctic Ocean: Canada Basin | collected... | reverse complement strand
GCTTCCGGACATCCGCTCGCTACTTGAAGTTTCTGCCGTATGGCGTCCTTAGCGGGAGAATGTCCTGGATGACCCAATCCACGAAGAACTTTTTTGCTCGCATTCAGTTCGGCGTTTGCCATAGCGGTGAGATAGTCGTCATGAGCTGGTCGCGGTACTTTTGTAAGATCACACATCACACCCATTTTGTCTTCCTGGATAAGCGCATCTCCGTCAATTTCTTTGCGTTTTTTCCCGCTCAAACCAAAAATACCTCTCGCTTTAATAAAAGCTTCGTGTCGCGCGGAAACATTTCCTATATTCTTTTTCGCATCATCGCTTGAATTCAAGAGTATCCGACCAACAGGTTCCGTGCCATGGACAAACTCAATCAATCCACTGCGTCGCGTCAGGGGTAGGACGTGGAAAGTTCGAATCCTGAGCGCTTTCGCTCTAGCAGATGGAGATTGTGTCAAGAGCGAATCCATCGCGCGATACAATCTTTGAATCCGCTCATCCTGTCGCAAATCTTCCGAACCTTTCGCAATAAATGCGTATTCTCTGCCATCCGAACCACGAAGTGTAATTTTCTTTGGCTTCTGTTTCGACTGTGTGAATATGGTTGCGTTTGTTTCAAAACTTACGATCTTCGCATGCCAAGTTGGATCGGGAGCCTGCGAGAGCGAATCGTATTGTCCTGGTATTTCAAGATTCGCCATAAACTGTTCTTTGACGTTACCGCATGATCTTTGCTCAAAAGAAGAGAAAAATAGAGAAAATCTTCCTAGTGGGAGCGTAGACGCCGACTCGAATCCTTCGTTTCCGAACTTTTTCCATCGTTTTTCGATCTCAAATACTGCATCTTGAAGCAACTTTGAAATGGCAGACGTATTCGGGTTGATCGATCTCAATCTTGTAATTTCTACGAGAATTGGTTTTGCGAGCTTTGCGAATGTCGCATTAATGGGACCCAAGTTCGCCTCATCAGGATTTGCTACATCCTCGAGCATTTCATTCAGTAACATTGACAATTTCTTTGAGTCTGGGGGCAAACCTTCTTTGTGCTCCACGAGTTCGATTTCCTTCCACCACCATTTCAATCTAGCCATCGGGAAATCGAGAAGCGTAATGGCCCGTTCAAATTGAAGTGCAGCCTGTGAATTCAATAAGACTTCGCCTATTTTAAGAGCTGCAAGAGTCAAGCTGTTCTTTCCGAGCGAGAAATGGGGCCTCATAGCAGCCGGATACGCATCAACGAGTCGAGTCATGAGCGGAGACACCGCATCGTATGACGATTCGGATGAGAGTAGGACAACAAGTTCAGAAATCCAGTCGAGAAAATACCAAGCCGCTGTGTTTCTTACGCCACTAACAAATTCTAAAAGTATTGGACTCTTCCCTGTCGTGGCGCGCAAAAGTGCAAGAACTCTGGGTAACAAATGTCGCGCTTTTTCGCATGCTTTATATCTTGTTTTCATTGCCCTCAGCACGTGCTTTACGAGAGTAGCGCTCAGCGTATCAAAGTCCATCGTCATAGAATCTTCGAATCGAATGAGAAGCTCGTCACAAAAACGCGCAAGGTTCAAGGAAGCTTTTGAAGAAAGCTTCACGTTGTTCTCAGCTTCGGCGCAGGATTCTGCCGCAGAGTAACAGCTTATTGTTTCGTGGGCTAGATTTTCTACGCGATTTTTGTCTTTCGTGAACATGCAAAGTTTTTCGCAAATTGAGCCTTCTATGTTTTTTACATCTGCCATGTGCGGCGCGATCACGAACGATTTTTCTAGGTCTTCTCTGTTTCGGATCGTGGATAAAATGGATTCCAAATCTTCCGCATCGTTCGTAACTGATAATTTCCCTTTGAGCTTAGCTTTTGCATACTTCCATTCTTTCTCTTTGTCCGAATTTTTAATCGCTTCGCCATATTTCTGCAAGAACTTCAAAGACAATTTTGTTTCTCCAACTCTCCGCAAACCTCGACTTGCGTGCCAGCAGGCATCAATATTAGCCTGTTTAATCGAATTCTTTGATGTCTGCTTCGCAAGGTGCGATAGAGCTTCCAAACACATGGATCGAAACGATGATACACGCTCCCATACTTCAACAGAATCGTAACTTGTAGAAGGCCACCTCATTTGCCATTTTGACAGCGTGCTCTTTAAACCTTTCTCAAATTCAGCCATCTCATTTTTTGAGATGGGGATCCTCGACAACGTTGCGCAGTGCAACACTTCCTCAATTTCAACGCACGGTTGTAGAGACTGCAAGAGCGCACGACGAACAGCAACTGCTTTTGGGTGCGTTGAAGACCAGCGCATAGCAAATCTGTCGCGAACGTCTCGAATAATAGTTTTGGAAGTATCTTCGAGTTCATTTACGAAAGCTCTGACAGCAAATTCAACGCCTAAATCTTGTAGTAATAAGGCGTGCCTTGTGTAGTCTTCGTCCGCCTTATCCGTACCACTTTTATATAGGAAGTCCAAAAACCCGCCCATATTTAGTGTCGGCTCTCTCAAGGCAATTCTAATAGCAGCTGCGCTCATATCTCCACCGGAAGCTTCACCAGAAACACCCCTAAGTTCTTCGCCGCTAACTGTTAGCGAATTCGATGTTTGGCGCCACTCTCCAGCTTTAACGCATCTCTTCACATTTTCATCGAATTCGTTGAAAGCAGATGACCATTCACCTAGCCGTTCTGCGCATCGAGTACGTTCTCGCGTCCAGAAGCGCCATTCTACAGTTTCTGTATTGGTGTTGTTTTGCTTCATTTTTTTGTAGATTTTACCCGCTTTTTTTGCATCTCCTGCTAATTGCGCTTTGAGCGCAGAATGCGTCTGTTCATCATCGTCGAATGCTTTAGCTACAGATAATAAAGCAGCATCTCCATCACCAGTGGCGCGATGCAAAGCAGCCATAGCGCGCCATGTGAAATTAGTGGAGTTATCCGCAGAATCTTCTGTTAATGCAGTTGATTTTTTGCCCATCAAAGTTGATTCCAAAGCTATGATGCCACCAGCTAAACAATCCCCTGCAAATGCAATGCGTCGTAAATCTTTCGGTGATACTCTCGACTCTTTATCAGCAGCAGAAGCTCTCAGCACCCATGATGCGAGAAATACGTTAGAACCCTTGATACTTTTAGCGAATGCGTACAAAAGATCCCGTGCCTGTTCTCGTTGTGATCCACCTGGAACTGCGTTTTTCCAAGGCTCATTCGTCTCTTTTATCGTCAAGCGAGACTTTTCCGATTGGGCCGCGTTCCACAACGCTGATAATAGCAATACCGAAATCGCATGATCGCGCTTCGCAAGCGAAACTAATGGTGCAAGAATTTCAGCGCGTGAAATTTTGACATCTGGGAGCTCCCCGTCGCGATATCGTCTGACTAAGTGCACCGCATGTTTTCTTTGCTCTCTGCTGTGCTTCTGAAGAGCACGATATTTTCGAGCCTCCAATGATGTTGCAGTTTCGTCCTTGCGCTTGTAGTAGTCTTGTGAAATCGTCCTTTTTGCCGGCCATTTAGAAGATCCGTCTATTGTTGTTTGTTTTTGATGATGCGTGACTTGCGTCTGCGGAACGGGAGGCAATGTGGACCCAAAAAGAGGATCTCGTTGCAGCGTGCCACTTTGTGCTTGCTCACCAATCAACCACTCTGGTAAATCACCAGATTCTTCCATTCCTAGAGTAGACGATGAGAACATTATCCTAGAACCTCCGCTTCGTACTTTAGTAACGTCGGAAACCAGCGTTGCCGCTTGCGCCTGTTGAGTGGCTATTGCTAACGTTCCCAGAGCAGCCGGTGTCGCACGAATGAGCCCTGGTGCAGGCTTATGCGGTACTCCGACCACATTTCCTGGAACAAATCGACGTCCAGATCCAGGCAAACCACTTGATGAAGTTAATGTCATTTGGGTACCCATTGTTGAAAATAACGGCGTCATTGGCAAGCTAGAGCCTTGCCAGTCCGTATTTATGTTAAGTTCGGTGAGTTCACAATCTGCCAAATCGTCTTCAGCGACAGTCTGTTCGTAGTCTTGATGCGTTTCAGGAATAGCAAGTACTAACGCACAAGTTGCCTTTATCCACGAGTCCTCCGCACTCGCAGATGGCGGTGTTTTCATAAGATCTAGTAGTCTCTCACCCAAGGTGTACACGTGATTGACCTTTTCCCAGTGTTCTCTAGCAGCAGCCCGCCCTGCACCTTCATTTGGATCAGCCATTGCACGAAACAAGGGTCCCATAACAACGCCTTCTTTTCTAAATTCGGGGAATGCATGCAAAACAGCGGCGCATAACTTTGCCTGTGCAGCTCGTACTCTTGTTGCTACTGGCGACGAAGATTGAAAAACACGGTCAATTTTATTCATTACGACAAGCCAAAGACGTTTTGACTCGCTATTCAGTAATTCCGCATCGCAAGTATCTTCCGAAGCATTGGTGGCCTCCGATGACGCAAATAACACTCCCCGGGCGAGAATTTCCATCAAAAGAGCGTGAGTTTGAGGGTCTCTGTTATCTAAGAATGATTTCATCCTCGGAAGCAGTTGCTTGGCGCATTCAATATTATTTTCGCTACTAATTATATCGTGAGATAAAGCGCACAAAGCGACATAACGCGGTTCGCCGTAAATTTTGTCCAAAGAGCTTTGCACTATGCATGAAAAATCAGCTTCATATGGATAAGGAGGGTAATGCTTTGATAATCGATCCAGAGCTATCAAAAAAAGATCGAGTTTGTGTTGCTTTAAAGCGTGAAGACGCGCGGACAAGTCACGAACCCACGCTTCTTCCTCCTCCTCACTCGTTTCCAGAGCCATCCGTTTTTCTGCTCGTTTTGCCAGTGCGAATCCAACAAGTGATGCTGCTGCTTCATGACATTTCCGACCCGAAGTTGCATCTGGTTTCATTAGGCAATGATGAACCACCGCTCTTGTCAGCGTGATATCTGATCTCCAATCACTTTCATGACTTTGCGTTTCTGAACTAAATTTTACGACCGTTTTCTTTCCGGTAATATCCAGAATACCATCTGCAACAAAAGCGCCAATCATTTGAACACCCGCGATTCGTCGAAGTCGACCCGTTTCCTCTTGACTCGGTGTTTTCACCAATGTCTGCAATTCTTTCAAAGCGTCGTAGAACGTGTTGTATACCGTATTCGAATCGAACTTTGACAATATACAGTCTCGTAGTTTACGCGCTAAACGCGTTCCGAGCGCAACGTTCTCACGAAGTTCGACCACGGAACCAGTCGGTGAGTTACGAATCACGAAACAAAGCAGATTAGAAAGCGCACACCTTGTGTCAACAGTCCACGTTTCTGTGCACTCCAACGCCATCACTATTATTTCCCGAATAGGAGAAGGAATGATATTTTCGCGCTGAAAGTGGGTTTTTGATCCTTCAGTGGACTCATTGCAATATTTTGATACATCAATCAGTGCGATAACTACAGCGCTTAAAAGATCTGGTGCTATCGTTCGAAAAAGAGACATCTCAGTATTTGATTCGTTCTTCTTTGCGTTTTTCGCTGGATTAAACGCTTGAATTGAAACGCGCTGCGCTCTCAACACCGCTTTTGCTATTGCAAATCTGATGTGAGGTAACAATTGCACGTCCTTCAGCAACATTACTATGCGGCCAATTAAAGTGCTTCCAGAAAGAGAGAGATCTTCTGGAGCACCCTGCATCGCGATATCTAGTAAAAAATAAAAGCCATTGGAAACAGCAAATGCTTCCAAATTATCACGGATTGAATGTGATAAGGACTCCGCGGATTCTTGCGGATAACATGCATCCATTCTTGGATGAGACGCATTATTTTTAGCTAGCTCCGTTGGTTCTGCATTAGTTTTTGTTGTCAGCGTGGGATCGAGATTCAATAGCGTGGAAGAAAGCATTGTAAACGGAAGTGCATTTTCTCCCTCCGCTTTGCTCGCATCTTGCAACACTCCAGGTGTTTCGTATTTTGACCATATAGGTTCCATATAACACGGAGAATTCCCATCAATCAAGCCATTGAACCGCTGTGCATCGCCTTGTAGAAGAGTATCGAAAAACTTCACTATTTTTTCTTTTGTCTGTGTTCGATTGAGTAGCGCAGAGAATGTCTCAAAACAAACTTGCCGAATACGCAGACAAAGTTCCTTATCCACTTCAAAAATAGTCTTACCAGATGCGCCTTTCCCTTTAATTTCTACGAGTGCACGCGTCGAAACTATTTGATTAAGATATTTCTGTTTCTCCGCTGTATCTTGCAATTTTGGGCGAACATTTGCAATCTGCTCTTTCGAGCACTTCTGGTAAAGTCCATTCATAATTATAAATGCATTCAATACGTTCGTAGCATCAGCATCTGTGTTCGATTCGCCTCTATTGTTGCGCTCTAAGACTTCCACGATCGCATCCACTCGTTCGGATATGAAAGTGCAGACCGCGGATGAACTTGAATTCATTAAAATCACGCTCAAAAGTCGACCGCACACCCTTTTCTGGTACGTTTCTCTATCTTTCTCGAACGCTAAGATAAACAACTCTACCGCAAGCACTTCATCCCACGCGTTTTCAACCGAGTTCATCGCCTTTGTCATAAACTTTAGCGTCTGATCACTGTATTTATCTTCAATCAGTGGAAGTACAACGCGCATGAGATGGCTTTTTGAACTCGATTCTCGAAACGACCGAAGGATCGCATCTTTCGTTCCTTCGGCGACGCCAGAGGAGTCCCATTGATCCAATTCTACTGCCTTGACATGTTTCACAAGATCTGTCAACGCTTCTATGACAATAGCAGAACACACGTTGTTCCTGTCTATTCCATCCTGGAGTAAAATCTGCATTGAAATTCGTGTGGCTTCTATCCGTGCTGAGGAACTCGAATCTAGTCGCAAACATGTTGCCAACGCGTCTCCTATAAAGTATGCCGCATTTTCTTGTTCCTTCTTCTCCTTCTCATGGGCAACCTTGGTGTGGAATAATACTCGATTTTTCTTCAATGATGCATCAAGAATCAGCGCACGCTCAATAATAGCTAAAGCTCTGCGCTGGCACCTCGCGATGATATCATTTGATCTAGAAGAGTCAGATTTAACAAGTGGATCGAGGATAAGTATGTGTTTCGTAAACGCAAGCAAGACTGAACGTGCGTGTATTCCCGTATCTGTAAGCACTGATATCAGTAGAAGCGTCGCAATCCTTCCACCCGGCGAGGAAATGTCGTTCGCCGCTCGATCTAGAATTGATGTGGCATACTTCTCAAAATCAAATGTGACGTAATTCGTAATCAATTTGTGGAAGGATAAGTAAAACAATTCACCCTTTTCTTGCTCGAGGCGAGCAATCTTCTCCTTTTTTCTGCGTTGAGTGGACGCCGTGCCAGCATTTTGTTGTGCACTTGTGAAAAATGACCCGTCCTCCAATTCATCGTCTCTTCTTAAAATAATTTCCATGATTCGATGAGCGTCAATACCAAGTTGAAACGCTAAACGCAAAATTTCAGTTCCTACAGCTTTTTGTCTTGGATTGGCTGATTTACCTAGATTATACACAACCATTACTAATCTTTCACCGATAACTCCGCTCTGCATCTCTTCCTGCGGTAAAATACCTCGTAGCAATTTAATTTCGAATAACTTCCTGTAGCCTATGACCAATCTCGCAGCTTTGGAACACCCTGAAGTGCTTGAGAGATTCACGCACCCAAGATCACCTGTTGAATCTTTGCTCACTCCTAACCTAAGATCTTCTAGAACTTTGGTGTTCATCTCCTTCAAATACGGAGGCAATCTGTCTCCATATTTTTTGACGAGTAAATTCAGCTCCTTCAAAACTCCAGCCGAAGTCGCTGAAATGCGTGCTTCTTCTTGCGGTTCAGTTTCAAATGACTCCAGCGACAAGAATGATTTCACGAGCACCTTGACAAAGCCATTGCTTTCGACAACTTCTTTCAGAGCTAGATTTTGAGAATCTTTCGTTTCACTACTCGAAGATCTGAGTTTCGTAATCGAGGTATGCACAAACAATAAAACTTGTAAGAGAAAGTCCACCTTTGATCGGCGCCACTTCCGAAGGGCGCTCGGCCCCACATTTATAGCGGCGTCTTCTTCGAACTGAAGCAGGTACTCCGATGCATTTTGGAATATACCGAGATGTCTTGGCTGAGAATAAATCTCAGATGGAAGTATATTGACTTCCAAGCTCCATCTGGCGAAGTGAAACGCACTTCTTGCGGCATTAAGCCAGCTTATAGCAGCATCGCACTTTGCTGGATCGCTCGGCCCAATTATAGTATTCGAAACGTTTACATTTTTCACTTCATCAAATAGATCCGATGTGAAAGGAAGTCCTTTATCATCTATATGCCCAAGAATGTCGAATTCGCACGTCGGGTATAAAACACAAAACGCATATTGCGACTCTAGTCTTAGTCGTCTCTCTGGTCTCGCTACTCCGTCATCAAATATCCACACGACAATATCACGGAGTGTTTGAAAAGATCCCGACCTTGCTGGCTTGGAAGGCTGCATGAGTAAACGCGCGTGTCTCTTACAAACACGTACTACCAATCGCGATAAACGCGCCGTGGCATCCTCCGCGGCATCTTTTGACTGCGTAAAAGAAGCCAGACGAAACGATCGAAGTGTGACCTCCAGCATCTCCAAGATGTGATTTTTCAAAATCTCCGTAGCCGATCCATCTTGCGTTTCGAATAGTTCCAGACAACGTAACGCAGCACTGGAAGCCCCAAGACGTCGATTTGAATCTGGATGCGACATTAGTGAGTATAATCGGCGCAAAATACTCTTCACATTTACGGCGTTTTGAACATCCGTCATCTGTTTTATGCTCCACTTAAGCGCTTCGGCAGCTAATGCTGCGCATAAATCACGCTTGACGCCAAAGCGAGCATCAGCAACACCAAGAGTAATGGCATCAAGTAATGCCATCGTTTCAGCTGCTTCTCGAACTTGGTTCTTCGTAAACCATCGGGTTAATTGGAATGCTAATTTGCGGAAAAGAGTGCTTGTAACGGGTTCGAAATCTGCAGCTAAATCTAAGATGACTGGAAAGAGCGAACGGTACACCAGATGGAACGGTGTTATGCCACTCTTATCGTCAGTTGAATCTGGTCTTCGCGCATTGCGTCCTACCATAAGTAACGTCATAGCATGTAATGCTTCACATGCTGCGACTTTTGTTGCCCGGTCCCGAGAGAATTTGGCCAACTGCGCGATCCGAGGCAAACAACTATCCAACCACAATGTTGCTTCTGAGGCATATAATGGTAAATCTATAGAAATCCGCATTGTAGAATCCCAAAGAATGCTCGAGTCCCTATTCTGATCCGTGCTGCTTCGTTCGTCTTCTTCTAGGGAATTCACTAAAAAGTGAGAATAACCACCTAAAGAACCAAGTAATCTGAGTATTCTCATTAGCAATATCTTTTCTTCAGAATTACTTCTTTGCTCTAACGCCTGCTTCTCCATTCGCTTCTCAAAGCGCCACTCGGCGATGCTACCAGATCGTGTGTTCTCATCAATATCGAACATAGCCATAGCTTCATTTCGATCGATTTCTGAATCTTCAGATAAACCGTCTCCGCGATCCAAATATGGCCTCAAGCTACGCACGCACTCTGGAAGCGCGGGCAGCAATTCCTCCCTTCGATTGGTCAGCCATGTTTCCAGAACCCTCAATCCAGTTTCTGCCATCGGTGAATGTTGCAGTCCAAGTTCAAGCATCGAGCACAATGGTCGTACAAGGTCTTTCAAGGAAAGTAAACCCTCGGGAGCTTCTAATAGTAAACTCAATGATGCCGCTCTGAGTTCACCAGTTTTCCCCGAACTTTCTGCGAGCACCTCGTGCAAAAAGTTTTGAAGACTCCTCGCCACGTCAAGCCGCGCAGCTTGCTCTTCGTCGTTACTTGCATTTTGGTGAGTTTCATAATCTTTTGTAATCTTTTGTACATTTTCATTAAGACGAGCGGATCGAAAGTATCCCGAGCGCTCCGCGGCGTGTAACGAGCTCTGAATGAGTTTGTAAAAGCCACTCAAAGCTGTATTTTTCGTCGCCAATAACATGAGCTCATCTCCTAGCTGACCAATCCATGCGCACATATGCTTTGAAGGGGATTCGTCGATGACTTTACGGAAGAAATCGACTAAGCAAAGAAAAGTTTGCACGTCTCCTGGGTTTTTGGCCTCTAAATTACCTTCTAAATTTAACGCTATCAAGGCGTTTGCTTCTATGTTTTTATCTACTAAATCTTCTGGAATTTTCGCATCCTTTTCCTGCGCTTCCTCTCCTAAGCTCGCACCAGGCTTGATCACCGTCGACTCTCGAACACCAAGTTCGAGAGTATTGCATATCAAAAGTATATGCTCCATGAAACAGTCGTACGTAGCACTTGCCGCACCCTGGGCAATTTGGGTTTGCTGATCTATGACTACATCGATATCCATTCCATGCACATTCATGGAATTTTCTGATAAATGCTCCGTTGCCATCGCCGAGTCGATACTCTGCGAGCGTCTCTTGGTATCAGACCCAGAAGATGAGATGCGACGTTTTGACGCTCTATTCGGCTTGAATCTTTCGTATTTTTCGTCACCCCCGAGTAAGCGAACCCACAAATCGACGTACCTTGGCCAAAGCTGTATCGGGGGGGCGTCCACCAACAACCTATCAATAGGATCGGGTGGACCAACACGCAACGTCAAAAGGACTAATGCCTGTCCGCACCTGCTAAACAAACTTCGTAGCGCTGCGCCTCTCTCGTATAACGTCTGAAATAAATTGACAATGGCGTCGTGCACGACACGTTTTCTCGTATCAACTTCGGTTGAATAATGTTCAAATATCCAACGTAATATAGAAGCAACCATATCTAACGTAGCTTCATCAACAGTTTGCTGCAATTCGAGAACGTCCGTGTATGCAATCAAGAGTGCAACCTGTCTTTCCATGGATTCAAATCTCTTCTCAAAGGCGTTACCTCCCGCAGCGAATTTTTCTTCTAAAGTAAATCTCGCTAATTGTTCCATCAGCTCGTCTAAATCCATCGCCAGCTCATCGCTCGACATGTAGAATGCAGGTTTCGCTAGTTTGCCTAGAGCACGGACCGCTACAGTAATCTTTCGAGGGTTTGAGTTTTTATCGTACTTTGTTTCTAAAAGCTCTTTAACCTTTCCCATCATGCTTTTCATAGTCTTGATTCGTTTGCTTTCCTCGAATAAAGTATTGTCCATCAACGCATCTCTTAAGGTTATCAAAAATGCATCTAAAGAAACCATCGCGTTTCTGGTGAGATCTTTATTCGAGCACACTCTGAGTTCTAAGAGTTTCTCAAAAATTTCAGGAGCAAACTCGATGAACTCTTTCTTTAAAATTGCGCCCACGCACTCGACAACCTTCATCGCGCTTTTCGGAACTTCGCTGCGTTGACCATAAGATGGAGGTTCCAACGCTTTGAGCAAAATTTTAGATAAGGCCTTTCGCGAACTCGTTGAAATCTTATCTGGGACAGATTGTAAAGAAGAAGCAATCGCTTCGAGTGCACCGGAGATCAATACCATGTCGATTTTTTTCTTTTCTTTCCCGATCGCGCCTTTTACTTCCTCTTCATTTTCCACGTCGTCGTCGTCGTCGTCAGAATCAGCCGATCCAATTTGGTCGTCTAATATCCCCAATGCCTTATTAATCAACCATCTTGGATGTACGTCTCGCGCAGCATCTTCCTCCTTGTAGTCAACATCAAAATTTGCGTGCAAAGCCGCGCACGCCTTCAAAATTAAAGACTTTACCGTCGGCGTCTTTGCAGTTCTTTCGTAATCTCTTCGCAACGATTCCCCTACTTTCTTCAACTCTTCCTCCGTCGCGTCGAAAGGCAGCTGCATACCAAAAAGCGCAATTATCGGTCCCAAAGCAGCAGCTTTAGTCGTATTCTGTTGCTCGCTCCGGAACTGCTGCATGCACAGATCGCGCATTTCCCTCGCATTTGATGAACTTTGATTTTGACCGACGCGTTCGATATGTTTAGTAATCGCGTCGAAAGCCTTCGCCCGAGCCGCTTGCACATCTTTTGCGAACACGTTCGAAGTTTCTTTCAAATAGTTCAAAATTCCAACGTCAGGGTCCAAAAATATTGCCGATAAAGCTGGGGTGTCCTCTTCGTGCGCAGCCTCCAAGATTTCCTGTTGTAGCGTTGGAATAAAAAAATGGTCAGTTAGATACACAGAATTTGTCTTCGTTCTCTCTCTCCTTCTCTCTCGGAAAACACACACGAAAACAAAATTCCCACCCCTACAAAAACAAAACGTACCTGTATCGTCGCGATAATTTGCTTCGACTCATCTTCAGGTCCAACGGCGTGCGCCGATTCTCGTCGCGCGACTCTCGCGAGCCGCGTCAATGATTCGCGCAAGGCGCTTTCCATCTCGTGCTCCTCGCGTTAAAAAAAAGCTTATTACAAATGGAGGAGCGTGGTGCGAAAATTTGTATGCACTCTTCGCGTTGCGATGAGGTAAAAAAAATTTGCTCCCGCCATTAAGTTATTGCTGCGATGATGATAAAGTCTTTCCTCCGTGTTGTTGTTCACGTTTCGACGATATCATCATTTCTCTCTCTCTCTCTCTCTGTTTGAGTGAGTGTGTGTTTTTGCGTGTGTTTGTGTGCTTGATTATATGCAGAAACAACACAGAAAGAAGAAGAAGAAGAAGAAAATTTCAAAAAACTTCACACAAAAATCATGTCGCAAAACTCACCCTCGTGGTGGTTTCGAAAGATCTCCCAGCACGGCGCGACAACGACGACGGACGGCGGTTTTGGCGGCGCTTCGAATACTACGAGTAAACAACCTCGACACCACCACCATAAGCAGCAGCACCAGATCGATAACCGGAGCGAAAGTCATCGCGAAGACAAAAGAGGAGAACACATCATCGACAGAGAAAATCCCCTAGGAGAGTCCACGGAATACGTTTCCAAGGAAGACTTGGGAAGAGCGACGTGGCTTCTGTTGCATTCGATAGCTTCGCAGTACCCGGACGAACCGACGGAAAGAGAGAAGAGAGACGCGAAGAATTTAATCAACGCCATGGCGACTTTATATCCGTGCAAAGAGTGTCAGACGCACTTTAAGACGGTTATTGAGAGGCATCCTCCCGAGGTGGACAGTTCGGTGAGCTTTCAGGAGTGGATGTGTAAAGTGCACAACGCGGTGAACGAAAAATTAGGAAAGGAAATATTCGACTGCGCGAAAATAGACGAGAGGTGGGGTGGAGTGGAGTGTTTTGGGGAGGACGGGAGTAGCGACGGTGGATGTAGCTTTGAGAACGCGCCGGGGAAACGGAAACGTCTTGCAGGGCGGCGCTAGAAGCCTAGACTATATTTTATCACATGAGAATCTCGTTCGACCGAATACTAGTATTCTTTCTTCTTCTTCGCTTGTACGCGGTTCTTGATTTCCGGTAAAATGGTCCCGAGCTGACGCTCAGCCATGACGAGTGCAACCGTCGGCGATTCGTCTTTTTTATGCTTAATCGACGTAACTTTACTCGCGCCTAATTGCTTATACATCGGCGTAAACTCGGTAGTTTTCAATTTCAAAGCGGCGCGTAGGGATTCAGTATCCACTTGCCAGTTTGATATGCGCAACGCGAGAAGAATAATGTGAAGGATGAGTAAATCCTTGAGTCTCTTCGTTCGTAGTCGCGACTGGCCGTATTGCGTCTCGTCTCCAACTTCTACTTCAGTGAAAGTATCGATGATGCACTGCTGTATGAGCGGATTTACACGCTCAGGTTTTGTGAACAACCACTTGTGCTTCACTATCTCTTCTATCGTTTCTATTTCTTCTTCTTCTGCTTCCTCTTCTTCTTCTTCTTTTTCCCCGTCTTCTACCTTCTTCACGCCTTCTTCTCCTTCCTCTCCTTCCTCTTTTCGCTTTCGTTTCTTCTTCTCTATTCTTTTCGGTCTCGTTTCTTTTACTCGCCCACTCTTCAAGCTCGCAAATTGTAAAAGTGCGTCCATAAACGCCAAGGCCTTACCTTTCTCCACGGCGTCAAAAGTATGGTCGCCGTCAGAAATTGCCCAATTCGGATCGGTCACGTAAATCATCGGTAACAAATCCATAATCGCTTTCGGTTTCTCCGACCCACCAAAAACCTCTATCATAGCCTCTAACGTCTTCCTCTTTCCAGCTTTCATGAAATCGTTGTATGGTAAATTATGCGAGAACAAAACATAACCCGGCGTTAATTTCCAAGGGAACGCCTCGTGTGGCTTTGTCGCCTCCAAATCGTGCGGGGGTAAATTTCTCTGCTCTCCCGCTTTCTGCATCAAATCTTTTCTCGTCATCGCAAACCTTGACGCTTTCCCAATTTGTGATTCTAACAGCTTCGGCGATGCGATGGCATCCGAGTCCAACTTTCTCGCCGACATGAGCTTCGCCTGTTGTCTTTGCCTCTTTTGCGAGGAAAACAACCTCGTCGCATCGGCAGCAATGGCCCTTCTCACGTCAATATTGTCGTAATCCAACTTTTCTTCGTCGTCTCTGTTGAACTGATAGTTAAAGTTCTGCGGTCTCGTCGTCAAGTGCACCACGGAATCGCCACATAACCTCTGTAACTTCAACACGTACTCGCCCGAATCTTTCTTCCCGACTGGCACTAACCGACCCAAAACGTGCATCGATCCTCCACCTTCGTGTGCCATCACGCCCGAAGTCTCATCTTTCGGCAGCACGCCCATACTAAACCCACACTTCTCGTGCGCGAAATTCTTCCCCACGACGTCGCACCCGTCGCCTCTTCCGACCACCACTAAATGCCGTTCCGAATGCGGCGTGTCGCCGTTTCCAAGTTTGCCATTGGAAAAGGTATACGCCCGTTCGTAAGCATCCTTCCCGAACTCCTCCTCTAATTCCTTATCGCTCGTATCGGGATTACCTCTGAAAAGGTTGAAGGCGTACGTGCCGTCGGTTAAAGTCGTCGGCGCGTTGCGTAAAGAAACGACTAAAGGACCTCCCAAATCATCGTTCTCCTCCAAATCGTTGTTCTCCTCCGACGGCGGGGCGACGACTTCTATTTTCAAGGATTTCATCATATGAGATTGATTCTTCGCTAAAAGTGGTGGTTTTGAAGCGAGGGGGATGATGAAAACTTTGGAGGAACCTCGACCTTTTTGTCCTCCGTTTTTTCTTCCTCTTTCTCGTCTTTCTCGTCGTCGTCACGTTGCGTGTGCGTTCAATCAACAACTCTTTCTTTCTTGAGAGATTTGAGTGTTTTTTGTCCCGACTCTCTTTCTCTTGCAAAACAACCAAAAAGAGAGCCAGAAAGAGACCAACCTTTTTCTTTCCCAAGCTCAAAAAGCACAAAAAAGCTCCTCTTTCCACCAAAACGGTGAAAGATCTCTCTGTTTTTTTCATTTTTTGTGAGCACCGACAGCTGGCATCTGGATAAAAAAGATACGCAAAAACCCGGGATATTTAAATTGAAATTGAACGAACTGCAGCACAACCCCGCGCGGGCGGACGAGCTTTCAAAAGCGAAAACGAGAAAAGAAAAGAAACGGAAGAGAAAGAAGCGTTGGCTAATCGCTCATCTTCGTTATTAAAGCGCATCATCCCACACGAGACGACGACGAGCGGTTTCTTTATTGTTCTTCATCTCATCACGACGCGACAAAAATATTTATTATTGTGAGACGCGAAGAACGCATCTCATCAAACGAGAATGGTTTCTTCGATGACGATGACGACGACGACGATGCGCGGCAGTAACTCTGAGCTTCGACAAAAACGAGCAGCGAACGTTCGAAGCAGTACCAGTGGTGCGCGAAGAACAAAGCGGGGCCGATCTGTTTTCGTCAAAGCGATGGCTGGTTCCATCGAATCTCCGGACGAAGAGTACGACTGCGTTGTCATCGGTTCTGGAATTGGTGGTTTATCCTGCGCGTCGCTACTCGCTCGGTACGGGAACTCGGTCAAAGTGTTCGAGTCGCACTATTTAGCCGGAGGATGTTGCCACATGTTCGATCACAAAACGCCGGAAGGTGATTTGTACAAGTTCGAGGTTGGCCCGTCTATTTGGGAAGGGTTGGATCGACCGACTGGGAACCCGTTGAGGATGGTTTTCGATGCTTTAGGAGAGGAAATGCCGGTGAAGACGTACGATGGGATTTCGCTTTGGACGGAAGAAGGGCACTGGAGGTTTCAAACTGGAGACGACGAAGCGCCGGGTGGATTTTGCGATTTGCTGAGAGAACAATCGGATAATCCAGATTTGGCCATTAAGGAGTGGAAGGCGTTGAAAGGACGGTTGGAACCGCTGTACGACGCGTTGGACGCGTGCCCGTTAACCGCGTTGAGACAAGATGCCGGGTTGCTCGTATCCACGGTAATTGCCATTCCATTTTATTTGACGCACCCGATGGTTATGTTAGACATTCCGTATATTTTAGATTCGTTTCATAAGTTGTCCGAACAATACGTGACGGATAAGTTTTTGAAACGGTGGATTGATATGTTGGCGTTTTTCAGCGGATTTCCAGCGGAAGGGACCATGGGTGCGACGATGATTTATAGTATTCCTGGGTTTCATCGACCGGGGGCGTCGTTGTGCGCACCAGAAGGTGGAACGCAAGCGGTCGTAGATAAGTTGACGTATTGTTTAGAAAAATTTGGCGGAGAGCTGCAATTGAAATCGCACGTGGAAGAGATTATCGTCCAAGATGGTGAAGCGAAAGGCGTGCGATTAAAAAACGGAAAAGTGATAAAAGCGAGAAATGCGGTGGTGTCCAACGCTACTATTTGGGATACCGTGCCTATGTTACCGGATGCGGAGGTTTTGAAAGCGCAACAATTGGACCGTTCCGTGGAGTGGAAGGAAGAGATGTCTGAAATTCCAGCGCTCGGGTCCATCATGCATTTATTCTTAGGTATTGACGCGACCGGGTTACCGGATTTAGATCCCTCGCACTTGTGCATTCGAGATTGGAATCGTCCGTTGGGTGATCCGCAAAACGTAGTGACTATATTCATCCCAACCGTGTTAGACCCTGAAGTCGCGCCCGAAGGGAAACACATCATTCACGTCTACACCGCTGGTTCAGAACCGTACGACATTTGGAAAGAAAAACAAAGAGGCACAAAAGATTACGAAGATTTCAAACGCGAGCGGGCGGAAATTTTATGGGAAACTATCGAGCGCATTATCCCGGACATTCGCGAACGCGTGGAAGTTGAAATTTACGCCTCCCCTCAGACGCACCAACGGTTTTTACGACGCCACAAAGGTACGTATGGTCCGGCTTTACAAGCTGGCGGTAACTTATTCGACGTCTTACCGTTACCAAACATCCCGCAACCGGGCGTGTTAACCCCCATCCCGAAACTCTTGCGGTGCGGTGACTCTGTCTTCCCGGGCGTCGGCGTCCCCGCCGTCGCCGCGTCCGGCGCCATTGCCGCCTCCACGCTCGCGCCGTTACCCGACCACCTCAAAATGATGTGGGACGTCTCTCAAACGCAAAACAATTTCTGGCAAAAGCAAGGTGGGAGAGAAAAATGGCTTCGAGAAACCGAGAAACCGTTTCACCCGAGCGAAGGTGGAGGTGCAGAACACATGGACCCGAGCGAGTATTACAAAGCCGCCGCGGATAAAATGAAAGTCACGGGGAACATGAAACCGTCTGGGTTGGAAAGTGCGTCTTCTTCCGCGGTGAGCAAGTGAGAAAGCGCAGAGAGAGAGAGAGAGAGAGAGAGAGAGAGAGAGAGGAATGAGACGAGATGCGAGAGTTTGTATTATATAGGTTATATTAATATTATTCATAGCTTGACGATGATAAACGTGGAAAGGGGACAGAAAGCACAAAAAATAAGAATTCATCACCACAAAAAAAGAAAAATCTTTCGCGCTGCGGAGAGAGAAAAGAAAGACCGGCGTTTCGAGAGAGTCATGATTTTCATCTTAGACAGCGTCAAAGACACGGACTTTTATAAGAAGAACAGAGTCCCTCGCACCACTGATTCTCGTTTGGTCGAGTTGGCGACGAAATTGCAATCCCTCGATTCTTTGGCTTTGTTTTATTTCAGCTCGTTGCTGCTCTTAATTATCGCAATTCATTTGACTTTCGTTTTCGTCCGGTGGTTCAAGAAGCGAGTGGATGTCTTTCGAAAGACGAGATACGATATAATCAACTATCGACTCGTGAAAGTTACCACGAGCGACGACGATGGTAAGAAAGGAGAGGTGGACAACTCGCCGTTGAGAGCGTTCCAAGAACTGTTTCAACCGTCCTCTCCAATTGAGAAAAAGAGGACACCGGAAAAAGAATTGAAGGTGCCAGAATCAGCGAAGAACGGTACGATAAAGACGAAAACACCTTCAACGCCGCCGCCGAGTACGGACGGAACGAAGAAAGAGGGAAAAAAATCACCGTTGCGAAAACTGAGTTTCGAGAACGGCAAGAAAGGGGAAAAAGAAGAAGAACAAAAACAAAACTCGCCGTTTTCGTTCCTGAACAATTTGTTTCCGGAACCAAATTACGTCGGGTATGTGACCAACGCCGACAAGACGTACACCACCGTATTGATGAAAGACCAAACAAAGAAGAGAAAAGAGAGGAGAGTTAAATTTATTCCAGATTTTGTGGCTGATAAAATCAAAACGCAACTGTTGTGCGACGAGAGAGACTGGCCGTTGGTGGAGACGCTGGCGAGCGTTTGCGTGTACTTACCGTTGAGCATCTTCCTTTTAGTGACGGTAATTAACATCGATGAGTTGAAAAATCGCAAGAGAGATCACTTTGTTGGATTCGTGTGGTTGGTAGTCACGCGCGCTTTGTTTGGGAAACAATTCATGTCTGTTTTGAGTAAGTTTTCAAAGTACGATGTATTTAAAGGGAAAACTGCTCGATTTTTGAACCGCGTTCCGTCGATTTTGTTGGCGCCAGCGTTTGGTGTGCCCAGTGGGGTATATTTTTTCCACCGAAGCGCAGTGATGCCGGATGAGTGCGCGTTCGATAAAGACCAAGATCGAGTGAGAAATGCGAAAGTATTAGCATCCACGAGTAAGTATCAAAGAGACTCGATATCGCAATTTATTATGTATTGGATTCGAAATGCCGTATTCGGCCCGATCGAGCTCACTTTGTGGGTGTATAAGAACAGAAGCGTAAAAGATGCGCTCAAAACTGTCGTCGGCTTTTATTTCAGTTACTCTATGTACGCATTCTTGAAGATGCAGTCGCCGATAGCGGCGTTTTGGACGTTCTTCTTACCTTGGGTTCTGAGCACGTGGGATTTGTCCTTTGAGAACTGGTCCAAGCACATGTTCATAACGCCACGGGAATCAAACTCAGTCTGGGCGAAGAACTTTACTATAATCAACACGAACGATAATCAAAAGAGCTTTAACGATGGGTACAAGCTTTTAGAACACATTTATACCGGGGCGAATTCTTTGGATCTTATTCATTGGAGCGAGTTTCCGGAGAAATTTTTGGAAAACAGAAGTCAATACGGGGATCATAAAACGTTCGTTTTCACCGGTATTTCTCGAGAAGAAGTTGCAATGTTGGTGTTTTTCGGGCATTTGCGCAAACTGGCGACTAAGTGTGTGGATGTAGGACAAGGTGTAGGAGGTAAAAGTTACGATGATATGGTGCAAGCCTTTGAGGAGCGTTTGCGGCCGATAATACCAGAGGCAAAAAAAGATTTGAACGGTTTCGACGCCATAGTAGACTTCTTCGAAAACTTATTCCCGGCTGATATGTTCGGTAATCAAGAAAACGACATAAACTCAAACGCGAAGAAGAGCTCTGCTACTGCTACTGATAAAGCGGCCGTCACGCCGAAAGAGAAAACGGTCGGAGCAAAGCAAGCTACGCCGAGCAGCGGAATATCGCTTAGCGGAATTTTTGATTACCCCGATGCAGCTCGAGATGAGAGTGAAGTCGCACTCACCTATATGAACAAGAAGAAAAACAATTTTGACTCCGTGATGGGTCTTAAACCTCAAAGCCCCGCGAAAGAAAGAAACAAACGCGACACAGAAAACATAACACCGTGAAGAGGTCATCTGTTTATTTATTATTACGAATGAAATCCCGCGCGAGGAAGTTCAACTTAAACATTAAAAATTGTACACAATTGTATTCAAAATTTATCTACCATGTACGGTATCTGTATTACACCTATTATTCATTGTTACTATCATCACAATCAATGCTACAGTAATCCTTTTTTACCGCAAATCTGCAATCGCTTTCAGCAGTTGTTCGTGCAACTCTGGAGTTGAGCTCGCAACGATCCCTCCGTTGATGTCGAGAAACCTCCCCTTTCCAAATTCAAGCGGTACTCCAGCCGCGTCGGAAATGACACCACCAGACTCTGATACTATAATCGCACCAGCTGCATGATCCCATACCTTCTCTCTGTACGTTTTCGGCGGGAATCTTAAATAAATATGGGCGTCTCCTCTGCTCAAACTCCCGTATTTTGCCTGTGAATCAATCCGGAGCGCTTTCCGGGTGATTTCAACCTTCTCGCTCAAAGCGTTCGTAAACGCGTGATCAGCGACAATGGAATCCCCCCACGATTCCATATACATCGCACCATCTTTCCCGCACTTTACAAATTGATCGCTCGTCGCGATAAAACTATCCTTTCCTAACGGTTCCTTCGCGTCCATCGCGGCGTACTTACACCCAAAATTTTCATACGCCGCGAAAATCACTCCTGGTTTCTCCGTCTCCAACGCGTCCATGTCCTCCGGTATCTTTGTCATAGGCATATTCGGGCACCCTAAAACACCTCCAACAACCTTCCCTTTCTCGCACAACCCGAGCGCGATAGCATATTGTCTCTGGTTGATAAATCCTTTCGTCCCGTCGATGGGATCCAAGACGAAAAATGTCGATTCGCTCCCGCCTTCGTGGTTCCCGCGATCAATCAATCGCGCTACTTCCTCTCGGGAAAGGTACTCAGACACATCGTCACCAAACACGCAATCGTTGGTGATTTCCGTAATCTTCTCTAAAAGTCCTTTTGCCTCTTTGCTTCCTCCTCTCAACGCTTTCGCGTCTTCCTCGGCTAACAAAGCCACGTCTGGATATTTCTGTTCCAACACGTAGGAAACCACCGCTTGCGCGGCGTAATCTGCCACCGT
>Ga0115000_10001438_pt1 | contig 21183 bp, 16 predicted proteins | sample ArcticOcean_MG_C_6_FD_89690 | JGI IMG/M metagenome (GOLD analysis project Ga0115000, IMG submission 89690) | Marine microbial communities from western Arctic Ocean - ArcticOcean_MG_CB8_128 | ecosystem: Environmental > Aquatic > Marine > Oceanic | place: Arctic Ocean: Canada Basin | collected... | reverse complement strand
CGGAGGCGGTGAGGGCGGGGGCGGTGGGAACGGTGGAGGGGGCCTGCGCCGCCCGTCCCCGACCGGCGGCAGAGCGCTGTCGGCCGCGAGTGTCGCATTGGGATCGACGCGCGCGTCGTAGATGTGGTAGCTCACGGCGGCCACCGCCAGGAGCGACGCGACGACACACAGCAGCGCCGCGATTGCGCGACACGCGCGGTGGTGGACTTTCATTGCCCGCACCCACGCCCACCCATTTGGGGGCGGTGGCGTTGCCACGGGCGGCGCGGCGCGGCTTGCGGGGCCGCCGAAGCGAGCTGCGACGTTCGCCCGCATCTCCGAAGGCACGCCGCGGTCGGACGGCGACACGGCCACCTTCACCGCTGTCGCGTCGTCCGCATTCAGGACCAGGTGGAAGCGCGGCTCGACCTTTGCGCGGCCCGTGTGTGGCCACCATGCAGCCATGGAAATATCCTTGTTATATGCACACACCACTACGTCGTCGCACCCGGGTTATCCTCCTGGTGGTAACCGAGTGTGACACGCTAAGCTGACGGCATTGGCGGAAATTCCGCCGCCACGGGCAGAGCTGGCCGTCGTACGTGATCTTGCTGCACCGGTTGTGGGCGCGGTTCTCGGGTGGGCCGAACTCGATCAGGCTCACGTCCATGTCCTCAAGCTTCGGCACGCGGCCCTTGGCGCGACAAAGGGCCGTGTGCATCGTCCACAAGTGTTCGCTTTTTTTATGAAAGGTTTTTTTTGGAAGTTGCGACGACGCTAAGTTTGTGACTTGTACACCGCGAAAACCAAATTTAAAAGAAGGACTCCAATCCACCCATGCAATTGCCTCATAACCCACCAGCCGCGTAAATCTTGCGGCTTTTGCAGCTCGTAAGGAATGTGCGCGCTAGTCTCAGCTCTGGTTGGTCTGGTTGGTCTGGTTGGTCTGGTTGGTCCGGTTGGTTTCATCCTGGATTGCACACGCATGCCACCCGCCGCTCCGTCGGCCAATACGGCCGCGAGCAAGAGCAACAAGGACAATCCCAAGGACATTGCCTACCAGACAACGCGACCAGGCGACCTGGTGATCAAGCCCAGCACCAAGACCTACGGCCCGAGCAGCACGTCCGCGAGCGCGAGGGATGAGATTGGCAAGTATTGGTCCTCTGCGCTGCCAAAGGCTCACCACAACTGGCCGCTCGAGAACAGCCGCCCGTGGAGCGGTCACCTCGTGGCCGTCTCGCTCCAGGGCGAGAGTCGCACGCCCGCCATACTGCGCGTGTCCGACGTGACCGATCCCGATAATGGATACGGACCCGAGCTCGTAATCTACGTTCGCATCCCACGCGCGACGGCCAACCCGCTCGGTCTCAAGACGTGCTGCCGTGAGAATGCGCGCCACTTTCACCTCGACAATGCCGCGGCCAAGCGCCTGCTCTGCAATCTCAAGATTTCGCCCTTTGACGCCGCGTCGGCGCGCAATGGCAAGGCGCAGCACCACCCGTATGCGCTATCCCTCTTGATTTCCATGCACGCCATTGGTGATCTGCACTGCCACAACCTCGGCAAAGTCGATGCCAACGGCAAGCCCGTGCTCGCGTGCAACGACCCGGCGGCCTTTGCCAATGGCGGGCTCACGGTGGTGTGCCTGCCACCGCTGAGCGCCGAGCTCGAAAAGTGCCTCATCCTCATGGGACACTCGCTGGCCGTGGGCCCGCTGCCACCGACGAAGCCCACTACCTCCACCAATAGCGACGATGCAGAGAGCACCGCATCGGACGACGTGCCGCTCTCAAACAAGCTCGATTCCACCTGGGGAAACTGGCAGGCCAAGACGGCGCAGTCGGGCAAGCAGTTTCGAGAGTGCACAAGTGAGCTGCGCGACTTGTCGGGCAAACACGCACTCTGCGGTAGCGACAGCGTGCTCAACTACACCATACCGATGCTCTCGGCCCGTTCCTGTGCCGTGGGCCAGCGCATTCTTCTGCCAGTCATGGAGCACTTTACCGGCACCGCTTCCAAGGCGAACAAGGACGCACATGGAAGCAGCGGCAGCGGCACCAAGCCCACGACTAGCAATCTCAAGCTGGCCGACGCTTCCAAGGAGGTGAAAAAGGCAACGCCACGGCCTCTTCCAATTACCAAAAAGGTAACCTTTGCACCGGCGGGTGCAGAGGAAGAAGACGACAGCGACAGCGAGAGTTGGGACATTGGCGACATACCCGTGGACCCCAGTCCGCCACCCGCTGCCAATGTTGGCGTCGGTGGTGGAATCGGTGGAAAGCGAGTGCGCGAGAATACTGGCAAACAAACAAGGACGCGGGCAAGGCACAGCTCCAATGACGAACTTGGCGACGACGACGATGAGGATTTCAGCGATGCGGATATGTCGTCTGAGAATGAAGACGACGACGACTCGGACGACGACTCGGACCAGGAGGACGAGGAGGAAGAGAGCGCACCCGAGTCGCCACCCTTGGCTCGCACACGCGAGGATGCCACCTCGGCGACCGCCAAGGTGGTCACCAAGGTGGCCGCCGAGGTGGCCGCCGAGGTGGCCGCGGAGGTGGCCGCAAAGGACGCTGCCCTGCTCTGCTCCATGCGCGAGGTTGCCGCGCAGAGCCACGAGCACGTGCTGGCGTGGAAGTCGGGCGCGCGTGGTCCTGCAATGGCAGAGGAGAGCGCGTACCAGGTGGGGCAGGACCTCGGCGAGGTGCAGCAGGCCAAGTCGCCCATGGCACTCGTGGCGGCCATGAGCAACCTGGTCAAGACGCTGGCGAATGCGCACCACGAGCACTTCAAGGGCGAGACGTGCGAGGTGCCCACCATTGGCACGGTGGCCATGCCCCTTGGCGAGGTGACGCGCATTCGTACCATGGCACGCGATGCTCAGACGCTCGGGTCTGAGACGCTGCCCCTGGTTGGCGACGCCCTGCGAAATGTGCGCGCGCTCGAGACGAGCCTTGCCCATCTCCAGCGCCGTGGCTCCGAGGTGCTCGAAGCGATTGCCGCCGGCATTCCCGCGGCGCCGCCCTCGTAAAATAACCACCGCACCGATTGTTTAGAGTGTGAGCGTGTGCACGTGGGTGTGCGCAAAACGGGGCGCACCCGCGGTGTGAAGAAAAACGTGTAGTTCAAAGTGGTCTTGTTATCATGGACCATGACAGTGGGAGCTCGGTTACGCTCATTTATTATCGCATCGGCGAAAAGTGGTGGAAGGAGCCGTTTTTGAACGTGGTCGCGGCTGCGGCGCAGATGAGCTCGCTGACGCACGTTGAAATCGCATTGGGGGGTAATTTGCGCCTCTCAAACCACGCTTGTCATACACACACACACACACGTGCACGCGATTTGAAATTCCACACGTGTGCTGCGCAGAGGAAGTGGGCACGAATGGGATGATGACCAACGTCTGTCGCGTATTCAACGACAAGGTGCGTGCTGTGCGTTTTTTTGCGCTCCGCGTTTTGTGCGCTTTTGCTCCCGCTCACTGCATCTTGGCGTATCGCAGGTCGGTGTCGAGCTCGTGGAGCGCACCGGCCGCAGCCCGCACTACGTCTACCAGAGCCTCGGCTGCTCCAAGGCGTCCGTCAACCGCATGGTTCGCTACGCCAAGACGCAGTGCGTGGGCAAGCCCTTTTCAAACACGGGCATGGCGCGCTCGTTGCTGTGGCCGCGGCAGACGGACGGCACCAGCTTTTTTTGCGCAGGTTTTACCACCCGCTTGTCGAGCAAACGTCTGCATTTGCTCACTGCGCCCATTGTGTTTGCGCGCAGAACTCGTCGCCGCCATCTTGAAGGAGGGCGGGCTGCTCGAGGCGAGTTCGAATCCGGGCAGCGCCACGCCCGAGACGCTGCACAAGATTTACCTGAGTCGTGCGGCGGTGACGGCCAATCCGTATGTATTACGCGACCTGAACGCCACCACGGGGTTGACCTTTTGCAACACCATGGGGGCGGCCGTGAGCCAGTGCCACCAGCGCAGCAGCGGCGCGAGCGCGGGCACAACGATTGGGGGCATCACGGCACAGGAGCGCGCCGCCGAGCGCGAGACGCTACTGCAGCACCGATCCATTATGGCACCCGTTCCGCCTCCGCACCGACCGGTGACCACCGCCAGCGCGCTCGGCGAGCGCCGACACGGCGACTCGCCACCGCGAGGGCACTTTCGCGTCATCACGCACGTTGGCAGCGGGCGCGTGGGTGCGAGTCGTGACGCCACCGCTGGCGCGGCGGCGAGCATGTGCATGTCCAGAGGCGGCGGGAGCAGCGGGCAAACGGCACGAGCAGTTCGTGCCGCGGAAGCGGCATCGGCAAACACTGGCACGAGCGGCTCGCGCACGGGAATGCAGCTCACGCTGAATAGCTTGGACATGCGAAGTCCCAATCTGATGGGGTAGTCGTTTGGGAGCGTTTCAAGCACGTGCTGTTTTTTTTTAAATCTTACGAATCTTCAGCCGTGAATACTACATTGTCGACTGAGGACTCCTCACAACAACCACACGAGAGAGAGAGAGACAACGGGAGTGAATGGTGCGAGTGGTCTTGGTCGTCGGCCACCCTGCATCATCCTCTAACAGCGCCCCGAGTAGGCCATCTACCGACCGTGCTGCGACATCTCCAGGGGAAGCATGGTCTCGCGGGCCGTCTTGAGCGACACCGACTCGCCGCGGCGCCAGCGCGCGTCGCCGGGGATGGCATCGGGGCCAAAGTGGCCCTGGCCGGGCACCAGGTTCATGAAGGACCGTGTGAACGGATCAAAGAGGCGGTGGGGGCCGATGAAGCACGTGGCGTTGTTGGTCGAGCCCTGCGAGATGAAGTCTTGGTTCTCGGCCGCCTTCATGTCCTCTCCAAAGTGCACCGAACGCAGCTGGAGCCCGTTCTGGTACGCCTCGAAGACCTTCTGGCCACCCGGGAAGGAGTTGTGGTCGCCGCCCGAGGCGGAGGTCACCTCCCAGGGAAGCAGGCGCGTGGTCACCGACATGACAGTGTCGAGGTGGCCCGACTCCATCTGCTGCGCCGTGCACGGAAAGGCGAGCATGGACGCGTACTTGGCGCCAACGTCATTGGCAAAGGAGAGGCGCTCCATCATGTTCTTGGCCGCCTCGGCCAGCGTAAAAGTCTGGGTACCCGACTCCTGTGCAAAGAACAAGGTGTTGCACCCGGCAACGTAGCCCGCGCACGCGACGTCGCGCATGACGAGGACGTTCTGGGGCTTGGTGACCACGGCCTTGAAGTGGCCCGTGTAGTGGCCCTCGATGGTCTTGACTTGGGTGTTGGCCGAGAGCTGCATGTCGGCAGGGCCAAAGAGCGTGGCGCCCGTGTCGCGGCCCGAGACGGCCATGACGACCGAGTGCATCAGGTGCTCGATAAACGGGCGCGCGACCACGATGCGGATGTCAGTGTCCAGGGTGTCGTAGGAGACGGTACCCCCAGCCGCATCCTTCTCCTGCTCATTGTACTTGCGGATCTCCTCCGCCTTTTCCTGCCACTTAGCCAGCGACTTGTCGGCCATCACCTTGGTCTTGTGCGACATCTCCACCGTGGTCGGGACGCCGCCGGCGCCGCCGATGCAGCAGGCCTTGAGCGCCTGGCCCCAAGTGACGCGCACGTGGCGGTCCGACTCCTCGTCGTAGATGAGCACATCGCACGTGAACTTCCCCTTGCCCGTTTCGGGCGCGACCTGCGGCGGCTGCAGGACGTAAAACTCACCGACCTGCGAGTTGCGCGTGAGCATCTGGACCGAGTCCTGGTCTTCCGAGACCTCAAAGGGCTCCGACGTCATGATTCCGCAGCCGCGGAAGGCGCGGGCCTCGAAGCCGGCGACGCCCGCCTCGAAGCGGGCCTCGGCGGCGGGGCCACCCTTTTCGTAGGCTGCGCAGCGGTGCACGATGCAAAGGTGAGCGGGAGAAGACGAATGGGAATGTGAGCACGGTGTTTGAGGAATGCAGACGGCGCACTCAGCTTGGCCTCCGGAGCGAGCGCCATGTACAGGAGCATCTGCGCATGGGGAAACAGCGAGTGTCACGCGTATGCGCGCTTGCGGGAGGAGCTGTCAGAATTGGTTTGAGTTGTGCGATTTTCCTGGGGCGGCATGATCATCATGTTGGGCCTGCAAACGAGGAGGGTGACCGGTAAGTGTGTGGTAAACTGGTAGAGTGTGTGTGTGTTGTTCTGTGTGTTCGATTCTAAAGAGCGCACGAGACTCCGTAGCGACTCATACGGTACTTGCATTCTTCCACCGCTTTCTGACGTCACAAAGGAACAGAAGTCAGCACAAAGCAATGGGCAGACTGTCTACAATGGGTTCGATGGAGTGTATTTTTACGTCGAATCCAAGCTGCTCCTTCTGCGCGTCAAAAGAAGAGACGAGCGCAAGTGGCACACAGCACGCGTGTCAGTGGCAAGCAGGAATGGTGGTGGGCAGGCTACACTACGGTGCGATGCGTCCAAGAATGCCTGCGCGATGGCGTACATCATGATCTCTGCAAAGACAAGGAAAGAGTCGCAGGTGAGGGGACAGTTTGGGAATGGAGAGTTGTGCGCGCGGGGAGGGAGGAGAAGGGGTCCGGTCTCTCATTGGAAGCGTGTGCGGCGGCGCGCACCGTGGTTCATCGCGGTGCGAATGTTGCGCTTGGGGCGGAGGTTCTTGCTGCGGTCTGCCAAAAAAGGTCGGTTGGGGTTAGGGTTAGGATTGGGTGGAAGGCTAAAAGGACCGGTGTTGTTCAATTACGGTGATCGTCACCGTAGTTGAAGTCGTAGTTTCCGCAGGTCAGGTACTGTGCACGAGCAAGGAGATGTCAAGTCGGTATGAATCGGAAAGGATGGCTAGTGGGCATGGTGGTTCAAGCCGCGTCCGCGCACGGCGTAGAGGACGTCAAAGTTGCAGGTCTCCTGGACGCAGTAGCGGATAGACTTGAGCTGATCTGCGCACGACAATTGGGCGGGTGGTGAGCCTTGGGTCAAGTGTCAGGTGCTCAGTGAATGCAAGGGTTCAATGCGCCGCTCGTACCGGCAAAGTGCTGGCGGCCGGCGTCGGTCGCGTAGAAATCGCTCTCGATCATCATGGCAAGGCCACTGCGCACACCAAGCATCGCACACGGTCAGTCAAGGCGCGAGAGAGGGGGGGGGAGTTTGGATCCACGGGTTTGAGTGCCAATGAGCGTACCGGCGAACCACGCGATCGCGCTGACGGCGGCGAAGCGACGTCTGCATGCGCGACGTGCCCTCGTACTGCGCACACACAAGGAGTGGAGATCAGCAGCGTTGTGTGTACGCTATTGGAAGCGAAGTCCCACTTTTCTAGGCCCGTGGAGGCTGAAAGCTCCATCCGGCGTTCTGCCGAATACGAATTGTGCCACCCTTTGGATTCTTCCGGATAAACTGCGAAATCGACTGTGGTGAGATCCGCTTTGTGTACAAGGTTTCGATAGCCCTCGATGCTTGCGAGTACGACGAATAGAACCGAAAGATTGTCTCTCCAGGCGCGCAAACCTCAACTGCATCTTTACGGTTCTGCCCAATGCAGTCTCCGTGCTTGCGTGTAGTATTGAGCTGCTGCTCTGTAGGCGTGGCCCATACAAAGTTGGATGCATGGTTGTTCCAGGGATCCCTGTCCCGGTGGTCGACAGTCGTCTGACCAGGCCCCGGCTGGCCGACGATCTCGGGGAAGGCACGCGCAACGAGTATGCTAAAGGTCTTTCTCGAAGTGCCGACGAGCGCGTACTCCATACCCTTGTTCGGCTTTGGCGTATAGATCTTTCCGTAGAAGTTGCGCGTCTTGCCGTACTGCGATACGAATATGCCGTCGATTTCCCTAAACTCCTCGTCATCTCGTGGAGTTTCTGTGAGCACGTTCGCGTCAATACGCATGGAAGCGTTCTTGTTACGGTGAGCGCTTTGCTCTTTTTTGGTAGACCACTCCAGGTTCTCAATCCGGTTGTCGCGGCGTTCGCGCTTCCAATCGCCACCGTATTTGGCGATGTGGTTGACGGTGTGCTCCTTGCTGGGCTGAGGACCCAGGAAGGTGATACCCATGAGGTAATGGACCCGGTAATCCTTCTTTTGGTGAGTGGTTGTTGGGTGGCCGTGCCGATGAACAGTTGGCGTTTTTGGATGCGTCCACTTTCGCCGCTGCGTGTCGTACTGCCAAACGTTTCCGATTGTAGAAACCCGAAGAAGGCCATCAAAGCCAGGCACATCGTTCCAGATTTCACCCACCGCATTCATGTTGCGATGCGCATACAGACTAGTCTATGGTTCGAAATGTTAGCGTTACCGGCACACGCTGCATCAGGCGCACATCGAAGCGGACCCTGTGCAAACACGAGAGTGGAGGTGGTGAGCAAGGTCGGTGGTGAGCAAGGTCGGTGGTGGTGTGGAGGGAGCGCGACTCACTCGTCCCACTCGACGACAGTGCCCTGGATCTGAAAGTAGGGCAGGCCGACGCTCGTCTGCCACGTCTGCGGCGAGTTGAGGATCAGGTTGTTGAGCGTGTCGCGGATCTTCCTGGAATTGTGACGGGTAGAGGCATGCGCATGTATGGACATGGATATGGATACAGAAGTTGTGGGATGCAGTAGAGATTCGGCCGACTCCGACTAGTTCATGTTGAGACTCGTCTTCCAGCCCACGTAGATGTTTGGCAGCATGTCCTCAGTCACCCCATCGGGCCACAGCTCGCGCGACACCTTGGCGGCCATGTCTTTGGTTGGCAGCTGGTCTCGCTTGTCGCTGTTCTCCATGCGCGTCAGGGGCTGCAAGTTGCACCAGTTGGTCATCTTGTGCTGCTCGGTGACCGCGTCGTAGCGCGCCAATGGGAATATGTGGTCGATGGCTTCGCGAACGCTTCCGAGGTGCATGTCCAGGTGCTCCGGGCTGCAACCGATGAGATTGAACGTAACGCCACCCTTTTTGCACTTTCCTCGTAGGTGGTTACCGATACGAGTCCTCATCAGGCACTTGAGATTGAACACTGGGTCGGTCTTCAGCCGGTCCTTGTTGATGCGTTGCGTTTGTGCGCGGACATTGACTAGATTTGCCTGCTGGTAGACGCCCTGATTCTCCCGAATCTGTGACTTGTTCGCATCGTAATACTTCTTGTCTGACTTCTTCTTCGACACCTTGTACTTCTCTGGGTTTTTTGCGCGCCAGCGCTGCAACCTTGTCATCTTGGCTACTGTTTCCGTATCGATCGTCATCATCGTCGACCGAATCTCAGGTTCGAGTGTGCACTATATATAGCTAGTGTAAAAGTTTGAAGTTAGCGGCGCACGTGTTCTGGCCAATGTACGCGTCTGCGCGCGCACAACAACGGGGTAATGAGAACCATTGCAAAAATAAGTGTACATGGGAATGGTTTGATTGTAGAGTTCAAACCGGGAAAGTGGTGGGTCACGGCGTGGTGCTCGCTGTAGTCCTTGAGCTTCTCGGGCGAGACGGGGGAGCCGAAAAAGTACTGGAGGTTCTGGAGGACATCCTCCTTGGACGGCGCAAAGGTGCGCGGCTGCGGCTGCGTGTTGAAATCGGTCATTGTTGCGGGTCGGAGGATGCGCTCCTCACTTGGTTAACTGGTCGGTGCGAGTGCACGCGGAAAACGGGGTGGACGAAAGCTAGCGGGAGCTCCCTGATGCTTCTTGGGTGTATTTGCGCGGGTTATCCCGTGCACACTGAGTCGTGCATTGGCGGAATGCGAGCCAACGGTCCCAATTCTTTTTTTTGACTCGAGACTCACACGCATGCTCACACGCATGCTCACACGCATGCTCACACACTCGTCCACGCGCGTGGCGATCACACGCGTATTCCATTAGGGGGAGACTGAAAGGGGTGAATCTCCGCGAGCGAGTTTTCGCTCACATTGTCGTCGTCGCACTTTTGCTCAACCTGCACAACCAGCTCCGTGTCGCCGCCTAAAGCAGCCGTTGGCATATTGTCCTCGTAGCGCGCGCGCTCGACGGTATGCACCGACATTAACGCACGCGGCGTGGCGCAAAGCCGGTTTGCAACCGCGCGCACGCTGCCGCGCGCACCACCACCACCACCACCACCACCGCCACCACTGCCACCACTGCCACCACCGCCTCTGCCGCCTCGCGGAGAGTCTGGGGGCACGTCGGTGTGGTAGAGGCGGCCTTCAAACTCGTGTAGCCGCACCATGACGGCCCGGAACTCGTTGACCGCGCCCCATGATTCGGCCACGACGCTCAGGCTTGCAAACACCTTTTCAAACGAGTTGCTCGTCTGCATCAGCGTGCCCAGCGTGATTCGTTGCTCCGGATTCGTAGCAAAGAGTAGCGGCGCCACGAGAAAGTAGGGCATCAGCACCATTACTTGGTCATAGAAGCTCAGCCATGTGTTGAGCAGCGAAAAGTGTCGAAAGAGCGCGTGGTAGTTTTTAGAAAGGCGCCACAGCGTTCCCTCAAAGAAGCGCCACGGCGCGTACTCTTGCTGCTCGACCGTCTGACCCACTATCACAGCAGGTGTCGTTTCGAGCAGCACGAGGTCCTTGCGCAGTAGCGCCTCCACCAACTGGTTTTGCACTTCCAAATGCACAAGATGCTTGCCAAAGATTATCGCGCCACCAAGTCCACCAATGGCTGCGCCAGCGGCGAGCAAAAACAGCCACGCACCGCGCAAAACACCCATTTCAACGGGTGGTGCAACGCGCTCGCTCAGGTCGAGCAAAATGGGCGTGAAGACGATCAGTGTAAAGATGGCATCGAGCAAGGTGGCCAGGCATCCCGTGAGCGCGCTCGCAAAACGCTGCGTGTCCTCGTGCGCGCGCTGGCTGGCGCCTTCGATGGGTTCCTGACGCGAATCCCACACGCGGAGGTAGGCGCGCATCATGGACATGCGCCACGAAAACGCCCACGACGAGCGCATCCACTTGGCCGCCGGGCTGGCGAGCACCAGCGGTGCTACAATCCACAGGAAGCGCATCAACTCGTCGGCCACGCGTACGCGGTAGTCGGCAAGTGTGCTCGCGGGCGGCGAGGAGGGCGCAAAGAGGCCGCTCCCCGCCTCGCCGATTTCATTCTCGAGGAGTGTGGCCGTGCCAGCGCTGGCCATGAGATCGTAAAAGGTCGAGTACCATTGATTGATTTCGCGCTTGATCCATGCCAAGAAGACCGAGTACCCTACCACGCACAGCAACCCAAACCAGGCCACGCATCGCGTGAGGTAGCTGCGGTTGTAGAAGAATTCACGAAGCATGTCACACACACACACACACACTCTCCTCGCAACACCAGACCAACTATGCCTCTTAGCGGAACTGCTAAAACACCACACCGGCTCCCTCGAGCAGATTACGCGCTTCGCTGCGCAGGTCGGTGGCTGGGATGATTTGCGCACTGTCAAAATCGGGGTGGATCTGCACGAGACGCGTGCTGACAATCGGCGTTCCTGTTTGTAGCTCGAATATGGCCGCGTACAGCGAGAGCTGCAATGAATATTTGTGGTGGTCGTTGAGTGGCATATTGTCGAGAAAAAACTTTCCAAACGAGTGCGCGCCGGGCGAGAGGTCCCCGGCGGCACGCTTCCAATCGACAATGTGGACTCCGCCGTCGGCGTCGCGCATGAGAAGATCGATTTGGCCAGCCACCGCCGCATCACCCGCGGCGTCATTTGCAAACACGGACAACTCCGTGCGCAACGGTGTCAAATCGGTGAGCTGCTGCATTGCGTCGTGGAACTGTGCCATCTCGACAGTGTACTGTTCCTCTTCTTCCATTGTTTCGCCGTTGAGGAATTGCTCGATGCACTTGTGCATACCAGTGCCTAGATCGCGGTTGGCGTCCCAGCTCGCGACCACATTGGCCGCCGCCTGACTGTCACTGTAACCGCTGACGAGCGCATGGTGTTTGTTGCTCGCGTTTGCACGCCAGCTGCTCAGGTTGTTTTTGATAATCTTGTCGCCATCGAAGCGGTGCTCCTTTGGCACGGCGCGCGACCCTAGCCCAGTCACGGATATCGGCACACGTTTGCCGCGCACCGTGTACTTGTGCACCGGTTTGGCCTCGAATACAATGTCGTCGTCGCCACGAACTGGGTTCAGCAAGGCCAACATGCGCTCTTGTTTTTTACTTTTATACGCACACACATGCCGCAAGACTCAAAACTAGCGCCGCCGCTGCTTCTTGGCGGGTCTGGACTTTTGCGGCCGCGTCCACACGAGCACACCCACTGGGCCCATTTCGGCGTCCTTTGAATCCCAACTTTGCATCCATCCCACGTTGGGATCGAGAACGTGTTCAATCGTCTTTGCCCACACGATTCGGTCCTTTGACGACTCCTCTATGCGCCAAAACGTGCCGTCCTTTTCGTACGTGGCGTTTGTAATCACCAAGGGTCGCCCGGAAGGTGCCAATTCGTTGTGAACGCCGCAACGTAATACTTGATCCGGGTCGGGAACGAGTCGAAACTTTGTGTGCAACATCGAGCGTAGATCGTGAAAACGCATGCGTCCCGACGACGTTCCATCGAGCACAACCTCCGCAGTTCCGATGCGGGTACCGTCGACGCGTGCAACTAACCACTCGCCGTCAAGAGTAGGTGTTGACATTTTCTTGTCTCTTTGCGTTTTGAACCACAAGACGCAAGATGCGTTTTTTTAAAGACGCATACACACACACACACACACACATATTTTCAGACCGTGACAACGCCGCCGCGCTGGGCCCATTCCTCGACGAATTGCTTGAGCCGCCCCGCTTGCGCCGCGAGCTCGGGCAAGGTCTCGTGAATCATGTGACAGTTTGCACGGCCGAGCTCGCACTTTTCGTCAACCTCGGGCTTGGCGAGGCCCTGGAAACTCGTTGTTTCAACTAGTGTTAGAAGAGGTCCAGATTGATGTCTCCCCCGGACGCCACAGCGAGCATGTCTGTCCAGTAGCCAAAGTTGGCCCTGTAGCGCGCATCATTGTTTAGGTACCAGTCAACGTTGGTGCGGAGTCCGACAGGGCGCTGGAAGGTGTTGGCAGCAGTGAGTGGCACGCTGGAGGCGTCAGCACCGAGACGCAGCGCTCTGCTGTCGAACAGTGTGTAGCCATGCCTATGGAGCAGTTGGAGCACATCGTGAGCGTCCAAGCCATGCTGGTGCATGCCGCGCGGCCAGAACTCGAGCAGCACGTAGAGCACGCGCTGCTCACGCAGCGCGCCAATGAGCCCGCGGAGCACCTCGAGCTCAAAGCCTTGCACGTCAATTTTCACGAGGTACACGTGAGAGATGCTGCGGGCCGCAAGGATCGAATCTAGCGTGATAGATGGCACACGGACGGTCCCGCCCATCCCGCCCATCCCGTGCTGCTTCCCGCTGCCTCTTCCCTTGCCGCCCCCGCCCCGGCGCTTGCCCGATGCCTTGCGAAAGAGTCTCGATCTGCCTGTGCCCTCGGCAGCCGCTCTCCCGTCGCTCACCACGCGACCACCGGTGCCGCCACCGGCGAAGACAGCCTCGCCGTCCGTCGAGGCTGCCGCAGCATGGATGCGCTCGAGATTTGGCCGGGCGCGCCCCTTCGCAACGAACGCTGGTGCGTCGATCCACTTGCGGTTCGGCTCCACCGCAAGCACACGCACCCCAAGGTCGGCAGCGTACATGCTCGAGGTGCCATCTGCCACACCCACCTCAATTACCACAGCGCGTCGTGGCTGTGGATGGCTCGAAATTAGCATGTGCCAAAGCTGATCGACGCTTGCGAAATTGCCGCCGAGGTGCCGGAGCAGAGGCAGCACTGCAGGAGCTTGCGTTGGTGCAGGCAGTGCAATGGGCGGTACGTGGGAACGATGCGCAAAGTAACGATCGACTAACTCGCTCAGCTCTTGCCCGGCGGTCGGTGATGAGCTAGCAGTAGTCGCGGGCTCCCACGCAGGAGCGACCCTCGCAAAGCTTCCATCGGCAAAATAGGTGGCCCAAATGTCCTGGCCCCATCCAACTTTGCCATCGACGCGCTTGACGGTCAGCACGAAAGAGTCTCTCTTCACCCGCTCGACACGCACTGAGAGCCGGTCGACTGGATGCTGCAGCGTCAGATTACGGATGACAGGTGTCACGGCGGACGTTCCCCACAGCACCACTGTGATCGACTTCTCGATGGCCGCCGAGGCACCAACAAACGTATAGCCTTGGTAGCCTGGCATGGACGCAGTCAATTCGCTGGCAGTGGCTACCTGCAAACGTGGCACGAGCGCACGGACACTGGCGAGCGTCGACCTTGCAAGAGCGAGCTCTGCCTGTAAGGCGTCAGTCGAGCTCTGAGTGGTCGACGCATGCACGGCCAGGAGCACTGTCAAGCCCGTTACGCGCGCGGCGACTGCGGGCATGCTCTCCGCCACGAGGCGCGTACCTTCGCCGGTTCGATGAATTTAGCTCTTTATTCACGGTGAAAACGCTACGAGATAGATCCGTCAAGAAAATGATTCATGGCAAGCCCTTCTTTTTTTTCACAAGACACACGCACACACCTTCCGCAAGAATCACACACACAACCGTACACCCTTTCCAGTCCCCACACACCCACCCGATCTTCGTTTTTTTTTCGCACAATGCGAGCGTGTGCTTGTAAAAAAAGCTACGACCGCGGGATTGCAGCTGTCAGCTGCACGCGCGGAACGTAGAGCATCGCGTCGGTCGATTTGGAGTCGATTGTTGTCTTAAAGCTGAAGAATCTCTCGTCTGGACTCTTAAAACCGTTGAGCAGGCGCTGTTGTTCGATGCCGCCCGGGAGATTGGAGCTGACGCGGCTCTCGGGTCCCTCGCTGGTTATGGTTTAGGGTTGTGTTTAGGGTTAGGGTTAGGGTTGGGGTTTGAGAGTGTCAAATACCGAAACGCCGGGTGGAATCCACGAAGCTGCCTGAGCTTGACAAGGGCCTTGTTGCGTACTTTGAGGATGCTTGCCGACGCTTCCGCAAGACCAAAGGCCGTCATGACCAGCAGCGTCGAGAAGAGGATTATACCACCTGTAATGAAGGTCCACCAGCGGGCTTCGCATGCTCCCTTTGAAAAGTCGTAGCCGCTGCTCGGGAACGCCTTGCAGTCTTCATTTGCTTTATCCTCGTTGAAAATGGAACGCAAGTTTGCATAGATGAGTAGCGGCAGTGCAAAGACGACCACGAGCACCAACCAGGCAAAGAAGAGCGTCGCGCTGAAGCAGCCGACGCCGTTTATCAGATGGCGCTGCAGTGCCGCACCGATGACAAGTCCGACAACAATCGTAATGGCCACGGTTGCAATAGTCTGATCGTAGACCATCTCGGAGAGCAGCACGGGGTTGAAGGCGGGCGCGGTGATGCCGGTGGCATCGTCGGTGTGCATCTTCTGACCGACGATTCCCTCGGCCCACGCCATGCCAAAGCGCGCGCCACTGATGGCCTGTCCCAGAATCATCACAACACCACCGACTATTAAAGGGTAGATGAAGAATCGATAAAGGCGACGGATCTTTGTGGCATTCTGTACGAGCTTGGCGCCCTCAATAATGCCCGAGTCGATGGCACGGCCGTTGCTCTTTTCGCCAATACCGCCAAGGTTGTTGCAAATCTTGCACATGGGATTGGTGACGATACCCTCGATGATCAACACGAGGAATTGGATGACAAGGATGGCCAGCTCGTACCACGTTGCGTCCCAGTCGGCCTTCCAGCCTCCTGTCGTCCCCATGTAGCCCCATGTGTTTACGTGGTTTGGTGCACCGGTCTCGCACTCGGGTCTTCCCATGGTTGTGTAGACAAAGCCCCAAGGCAGACCGAGGAAGAACAGCCACATAAAAAATGAGACTGTAACCGCCAAGAATGCGATTGCAAAGCGCTTCTTGCGCGAGGTTGCACTGGTCGCAGCCATGACAAGCGAGTCGCGCACCATGCTCAAACGACTCTGTGAAATGGTGTGCACTTCGGAAAGCACATCGGGCAGGGTGGCCTCGGCCAAGAAGAAGACGACCGAATCGGCGCACAAATAGCAGCTCGTAATTAGCATGGGAATATATGCCCAGACCGAGTATCCATAGCGCATGCCCAAGTACATGCGGACTTTGGTGTTGTAGTCGTTGTAGTGCGTGCGGTTGAAGCCCTCGGCCATGGGATACCACGCAAAGTTGGTGGGGCCAGGCTCGACGCCGACGAGCGGAATGCCAAAGGTGCCCGCCCACGGGTCGGTGCCCGAGGCTGCAAACTGAAACTGCGCGAGGCAGTGCGCGTAGAGGCGAAACTTGTTGGTTAGGGTTAGGGTTTCCAGGTCGACTTGGTTGAGTGGCTGGGTCTGGGCAGTAGCGCCATCGCAGTCGACGGCAATCTCCGCAAGCGGCCACGTACCACGGTTGTCATCGGAATCGTCCGGGTCCTTTTGGCCCGCGATGAGCATCTCGTAATGAGAATACGCAAGGCGGTTGGCGGTGAGGTCGGACCACGTCAGTGTGTAGATGGCATCGCAGGTCTTGGGCACATTGCTGTCGGCCACCTGCTCGAGCGCATCCTTGGCGGAGGTGTAGTTGATACCCATTCCGATGGTGTCACCATCGGGGTTGATGGTCGACGAGATGACCGACCGGGCCACGTCCTTGAGCTCGTAGTTTATATCGGCGCCAGCGGCCTTGTAGGCGTGGTAGAGCCCATGGACCGAGACGGCCAGCGTGTTGCGCAGATTGTGCAAGGTTCCGGTGATGTCAGGGTCCACACCTCCGCCATCGCAATTGTTGCTGTCAATCCCGGCACCGAGCTGCTCTGCGGTGATCACCTCGACGCACGTGCCCTTTTCAGTGGCAAAGTTTGTAATTGCCGTCGCCGTGAACAGGTCGTCGGCCCTGTACTTGGCGAGCGCCATGATCTGAAAGTAGATTGCAAAACCACAGCCCACAGCCGAAAGGGCCGCGGCAATGATGACGGCAAAACGATACATGGCGGCGGCGGAGTCTTCGGCACCAAAAGTGCGGGGTGCACACTCCCCCCCCCTCCCCTTTTACTAAAAAAAGGTGCTCTCCACCGTTGTGGCTCGCGTGCACACTCCTTGTAGTAACGCCGGTTGTTTATCAATTGGGCTGAAGTGCCATTGCCGGCAACCGTTGGGCCCTTTCTGGGAAGAGGGCGCGCGCCGGCAATAGCCAATGCGTGTCCATAACCCCAACCCTGTTAGGGTTTGGGTTAGGGTAGGTGTGTGTATCAGCGCGGCGTGGAAATGATGGAGGCGACAAATTTGGAGGAGCTTTGGTCCCAGGCTCGGAATACCAAATCCAGTAATCCGACCTCGGCTCTCACTCCAAAGACGGCAGATGCGCTGGAACAAGGCGGCCAATCCGCGCGCAATTATGTGAGTCGACTATCAACCGAGGCATTGGAGGAGTTGCGGACGTGGGCCATCTTTCGCATGCCCAATTATTGGTACATTCTCTTCAATGGCATTCAGATTATCACCTGCCTCGCCGTGATCATCATCGGATTCGTGTGCGTTGAGGAGGCGCGTGACGACCTCAAGGCCAACGTCGCCTTCGAGCTCATGGACAATGGTCCCAATGTCTCTGTGCAGCCGTGTGGCTACCCAGCCCCAGACATGCTGCACCTACTGCGACTGCAAGGGGTTTACGAAAACCAGCTCGGTCTGCCGCAGCTCATCGAGCCCGACTACAAGAAGTGGAACCTTCGGGTCCAGGGGTCAATGTGCTCCAGCGATCCGTATTGGACGACTATTATGAACGACGGCAATCGCGCTGATGATCCCGCCGCCCCCGAAAAGGCACGGTTGCTTCATGGACTGGCCACAATCATGGGCCGACGCAACCTCGAACCGGCCGACGAAACGGATATGGACGCGTTGAATATAATCGAGGCCGCGATGCTCAACGACATGTGCAACACCGAATCCAACCGCACCTACTCGAAGCGGCTCGAGACGGCCTTTGGCGATCCGCTGACGCGCATCGCGCGCGCCTACCTTGCGGCCGCGCCCGCGTTTTACGCCTACAACCAGAGCAAGTACAGCGCAGGGTCGCTCGGCCCAAGCTGTCTTGGCGATTACGACCCGTTTGGCTATGCGGCTGATGGGATTGCAAGGTGTGCCAACGCCGACTACATTACACTCGTGCTCCAGCGTGCGGGATCAATCCACAACTCGGCGCGCCTGGCCGGCATTAAAGAGAACGCGCCCGTAAACGTTGACACTCCTACATGGCACGATGCCGTAAACCCTCAGTTTGTGTCAGGTCCGCTCGAGATGCTCTACGCACTCTACGCGCTCTCGGTCATCAATCATTACGACAAGACTGACAACAATGGCCTGTGTTTCAAGAATGCTGGGGCCAAGACGGCGGTGGAATTTTGTGAAGATCTCTACGACTCAAACACATTCACTGGCTACACGCTTCCAACCCTAACCAGCGTCAAAGCCGACTATGGCAAAAAGGTGCTCGACGTCAACTACTACCGCATCGGCGACGAGCCCATTGCCGGCAAGTACACGTGCTCGGCTGCCACCGTCTCGGGATTTGTACTCGCTACGAGCGAATTGGCAACCGTCGCGAGTCCACCCGCACCGCCGCCGTTTGTGTCCTACCGCGGAGCCGATGCGTCCAAGTTTGCAGACGATACCAGCTTAAACTCAACAGAAGAGGTGTGGAAGCACGTCGTTGGCTCGTGCGCGGCCACGCTGCAGTATGGCCTCTACGACCAGGAGCGCCTCTTTGGAGTCCCAGACGTTTTGCACTTTTTTCAGCACGACAATCGACCTGACGCATCGCTTCACTTCTTGGGCGGCATTACAGCACAGTCGTACTTTCTCGGACCGCTCGAAGAGGCAAACGCCTTCCAGCGACCCGTTGAGCGACTAGAGCTGTACCTGGCCTACCGCTTGGCGTCGCTGACAATGTGGGGAGCGCTCGTCGCAAGCGTTGCTGGATTCTTCATGGGCCGGTCGGGCGTGCCCCTCGTCGTTGCGGTTCTCTCGCTCGTCTTCGAAGTCAAGCAAAAGAATGGCGTGCGCAAAACGGTTGTGCAACCGGACGAGCGCTCAATCTTCCAAGACAGCTTTACGATTCTTGCGGCGCTGGTGGCGTTTATAACGGGCTATTATACAATCTTCGTCGACCCGTCGGCACAGAGTTACTACCCCACAACGCCAAAGTGCGACGACTACATCTTGGGAAGAAAGTACGATCACTCTGCGGGCGGCGCCTACGTGACCTCGTGGGGCAAGCGGCGATTCAATCGGTACTCGGAAACGCAAATAGGAATCATAATCGTCTTCGTCGCGCTCGTTCCTATCATTTACACCGTCACCAAGGTTTTCGTACAGTCGCGCAACAAGGCGAAACAGGGCAAGAGAACGGGAATGACGATTTTCACAACCTCGGTCAATACGATCTTTCTCGTCGCTGCGGGCATCATCCTGGGAGCGCAAGTTTACAATTGCATCGCCACGGGCAACCAATGGTTTGACGCTGCGCGCGTGACTCCTTACGATACTACGATATTAAACGATCGGCTCGGGCGCGACTGCGTGGCCATGGTTTTAATTAGCTTTTGGGTGGGGCTCGCGCTCTCCGTCAACAGGGCGTCATGGGTCTTGAACAATGTTCAAGGAATCGTGTACAAGATCGCCTTCTTTGGCGGTTGCATAGTCACGGTCTGGCTTGCACAGATCAGCTACCTCGCACTAATGGGAGATGAATACGAGGATGCGTTTGCTGTTCCATCGAGGGACGATGACCGACGCAATGCGCAAGTTATTTCCCTCGTCGGTTCTGGGCTCTTTACAGGCGCGATTCTGGTCGAATTTTGGTCTCTTCAAAAGGAACAGGCTGGTAAGAACGCATCGCTTCAGGCAACGAAAGTCGTCAACAATAAGGACAAGGCGCTGGAAGTGATCGAGGAGGTTACCGGGGAGAAAACCGGTGCAGCCTTCGAAGAAACTTACAAAATATCCACGACGCACGTCGACCCACGTATGAACAGACCATCGGTCACTTTTGCTCGGCTTCCATTATCGAGGGAGCAGCGATCGCGTGGTCAATACGCTTCTATGCCGTCGCTCGCACTGCGGCATTAGAAGTCCACTTTTGAGTATTTTTTTATACAAAATAACACACACACACACACTTGCCACAAGAATCCTACAAACCCACACACACACCAAAAAGTGCTCGGGTTCTTACGACTTTCCCGCCGACCCGCTCCAGCCGCGGGAGTGCAACCCGCTAATCGCCTTGAAGTCTGCGCGTGCGCCCGCCTCGTCAAATGGAGTCTCGAGCTCAGAGCTCGATCTGCAGTGCCCGCACTCGACAGACTGCAATCGACAGCCCTCGTTTTCAAGCAGGCTTCGGACTGTGAGCATCAGATACGACGCCCGGCTTGCTGGCGACCAGCCGTGCTTTGTCGAGAGCGTCTGAGCACAAAGCCCGCCGGAGCTAAAGATGTAGCTTCCAATTAGCCGGGGAAAGTAGTTATAGACGAACGGTGCCTCGGTGGGGTAGTTGGTCGGGAAAATCATTCTGAACTCGATGAAATCCAATCCACGCTTCTTGAGCTGACTTGCCAGTGTCTTCTGCGTCTTCGTCGCATCCGCGTCGTCGACCATGTCATAGTACCACTTGGCACTCCATTCCAGTGGGTTGTCTTCGTCGACGAGATCAAACTGAATCCCGAGCTCAGCACGCGTGTCCTTGCATCCGAGCAGCTCCTTCATGATGCGCTTCGTGCACATTGGATCGACCAATGGTTCGGCTTTGCGTTTTTTGGACTCGGTCTTGGCGACGACGGTAGGGGGCATGGTTGCTCCCTCTCTCGCTCTACAAACCAACGGTGCACAAGCCGCAAGACAGCAATGATGGGGTGGTAACGCATGGACGTGATAATGGAAAGCTTTTTTTACTGAAACACACTCGGTCACCCACAGGTGCATGCCATTCCGAACACGACTCTACTCCGCCTCTCCAAACAAGTCCTCCTCCGTCGTCTGCTCCTCCGCCACGGACTCCTCCTCGGCCACGGACTCCTCCTCCGCCGGCGTCGCAGTGCGAGCGCTCTTGCGGCCAGCGCCCGAGCGCTTGGACTTGCGCTTGGCCGCGGGCGGCTTCTCCGCGGCGGGCTCCTCCGCGGCGGGCTCCTCCTCCGCGGCGGGCTCCTCCTCCGCGGGCTCCTCGACGGGGCGCTTGGACTTGGACGTGGGCGGCGGCGGCGGCGCGTCGTTGTCGTCGGACTCTTCGGCGGACGCGGCTCCGCCGAGCGG
>Ga0115000_10001437_pt1 | contig 21187 bp, 17 predicted proteins | sample ArcticOcean_MG_C_6_FD_89690 | JGI IMG/M metagenome (GOLD analysis project Ga0115000, IMG submission 89690) | Marine microbial communities from western Arctic Ocean - ArcticOcean_MG_CB8_128 | ecosystem: Environmental > Aquatic > Marine > Oceanic | place: Arctic Ocean: Canada Basin | collected... | reverse complement strand
GCCCAACATGACTACCATCTGGAACGAACCTGAGGCGACCCCCAGATCCTCATCGGATACAGTGTCAGCGATCGAGGTGATGATGACGGGGCGCCCAAACCCCATGCCGAAGCCCGTGGCGGACATGGCAATGGCAACGAGAACAATCATGTCGACCTTGCCGCCTAAACCGGTGACAAGGAGCGAGGCCGCCACGATCATCATGCTGCCTCCGACGACAACTGCCGGGCGGTAGCGAGTGGAGATACGTCCGGAGATGGCCGATCCTGTGGCAAAGGCAATGGGTCGCCCAATCATTAACAAGGCAATTTTGGCGGTGCTGTAACCGAAAATCCGTTCGAGGAGAAAGGGCGCGACAATGAAGCCGCCCATGTAGGCCGCTTGGTGCAGTGTTTGGGATGCGAAGAGCATTAGCACTCGAGGTTGTCGCACGATTTCGAGGGGGATGAGCGGCGATTTGACTCGGTTCTCGATTTGACTGAAGAGGTAGAGGAAGATTGGGCCCAGGACGAGACCACCAATAATGGTGGGTGAGGTCCAACCCCAGTGGGGTCCTCGGTTGGTGGCAACCAGTAGGGCCGCGACACCAAGGCCTAATGTGACCGCGCCCAGCACGTCGAAATGGCGTTGGTGATGTCCGGGCGTCACCGGTAGAACTCGGCTAGCGGCTGCAGCTGCAGCAAGGGTGATGACGCCTTGGATCACAAAGATCCATTGCCAACCAACGGCGTCGACGAGCGCTCCGCCTACTACTACTCCCAAAGCGGGGGAAGCCGCGACAACGGTTCCCCACCAGCCCATAGCGCGGTTGCGTTGGGGGCCGGGAAATACCTTCATCAAGATGGCGAGCGCGGCGGGCCCGGTTGGTGCTGCCATGACTTGGGACAGGGTGCGCAAGACAATGAGCCAGCCGACGTTGGGTGCTAATGCGGTCGCGAAATGCAAGAGGCCCGCTCCGGCGAAGCCGATGAGATACAGGCGTCGGTGACCGTAAATGTCGCCGAGTTTGCCTGCCATGGGTGTGAGGACGGCTACAACTAGGAGCGGGGCAATTATTACCCAAGCAGTTGTAGTGTCCGAAGTGTTGAGGTCCTCGGCGACAACAGGGAGCGAAGCGCTCAGCACGGTTACCGGGAAGCTTGTAGCGGCTACCCCCATTAACGTCACGATAAGGATCGTGTTTCGCGACGGCGAATACGTTTTTTGGGAGTTCATGTACCTCTGACCTTACTGAACTTTTGGGCATGACTACTGCCAGTTATTTTACCCAACCAAAGATCTCAGATGCCGCCGGTAGATCTTAGATTCCCCCCACTTTCCCCCAACTTCCCCCCCGCTTTTTTATCGTTCTCGGAGTGTGAGCAGTGCGGTACGCACTGCTCACACTCCGAGAACGATAAAAGGGGGAGGCGGGGTGACTTTGTTTCGGGTTAATCGAACTGGTGTTCTGTAGGGTGAGTTGATGGGGTGGCGTAATCCACCGGTCCCTTGGTCCGAACTCGAACGTCGACTTTCCGATAAACGCGCCCATCGCGAGACAAAGCCCTCTGGTGATGGTGGTGATAGTCCGGCTTGGGCTCGAACGCGCGAGACAAAGCCCCCTGGTGATGGTGGTGATAGTCCGGCTTGGGCTCGAACGCGCGAGACCTATGTGGCCCCCGAGGTAGAACAGGGCCAATCGACAACTCGTTATGCCGAACTGCACTGTCATACCAACTTCAGCTTCTTGGACGGAGCGTCTCACCCCGAAGAGCTAGTAGAAGAAGCGGTCCGTCTTGGACTCGAAGCCTTGGCCGTTACTGATCACAATGGGTTCTATGGGGTAGTTCGGTTTGCCGAAGCGGCCCGTGAACATGACTTAAAGACGGTCTTCGGCGCAACGGTTACTTTCCATCCGGGCGATCTCACCGCCGCTAGCGATAATCCAGTGGGTGCAGAAGATCCGCTTGGGGTTCGACGTCGCAACGAAGCATCGACCATGGCACTGCCGGCAAAACTTTGGCCCGGGCAGCAAGCCTTTCGTACCGATGTCTTGCCGCAGTGTGTGATCTTGGCTCGCGACCCAAAGGGGTACGCGCAGCTGGGAACAGCCATCAGCGAAGCTCAACTGGCGGGTTCAAAAGGCAAACCCAAAATGTTGTTCACCGATCTGCAGGCGTTTGGTCAAGGGTCAGCCAAGGGACACTGGTTGGTACTTACCGGCGATGAACAAGGGTGGTTGCCATCGACTTGGGCCAGGCAAGGCGAAGCCGCCGCTGCTCGGGTACTAGAGCAACTGGTCCAAGCTTTTGGTCGCAACAACGTGGTGGTCGAGCTGTGGGATCACGGGCATCCCCTCGATTCCACGAGAAACGATGCGCTGTATGCGATGGCCCAAAAGGTCGGGGTACAAGCGGTGGCTACTAACGCGGTGCGCTATCACGCCCCACTACGTCGCCGGTTAGCGACGGCGATGGCTGTCGTGCGTGAACGGCGGTCACTTAACGAGGGGGAGGGATGGTTGCCGGCGGCGGGTATGGCCCATTTGCGATCAGGCGACGAGCAAGCATGCTGGTTTTCTCGCTATCCCGGGGTGGTCGAACGGGCCGCAGATTTGGCCCTGGATTGTGCTTTTGACTTGCGATTGGTGGCGCCAAATTTGCCCCCGTTTCCTTGTCCCGAGGGGCATGACGAGATGTCGTGGCTACGAAAAATTACCGAGCAAGGGGCTTTGAAGCGTTACGGACCCCGGGGTAACGAAAAGGTGCCTGGGGCCTATAAACAGATCGATCACGAACTGCTGATGATCGACCAGTTGGGGTTTCCGGGTTACTTCTTGATCGTCTGGGACATCGTTGCTTTTTGTCGTGCGGCCAACATTTTGTGCCAGGGTCGGGGCTCAGCGGCGAACTCGGCGGTTTGTTATGCCATTGGGATTACTAATGCCGATGCCGTGGGATTGGGGTTGTTGTTCGAACGATTTCTCTCTCCCGAGCGGGATGGTCCACCCGACATTGATCTTGATATCGAGAGTGGGCGTCGCGAAGAAGCCATCCAATATGTGTACAACAAACACGGTCGTCGCCATGCCGCACAGGTGGCCAATGTCATTACCTATCGCACCCGATCAAGTCGGCGCGATATTGCGAAGGCATTAGGTGACGCCGCCGAAACACATGAGGCAACCGAGGCACTCGAATACGAAATTGAGAATTTTCCCCGACACCTAGGCGTGCATTCCGGGGGCATGGTTATTTGTGATCGTCCGGTAATCGAAGTTTGCCCGGTGGAATGGGCCACTAAAGCGGACCGCACGGTGTTGCAGTGGGATAAGCAAGATTGTGCTGCCACCGGCTTGGTGAAATTCGATTTGCTTGGTTTAGGAATGCTCACGGCGCTGCATGGAGCTTTTGACTTGGTGGCCGATCACCACGGTGTTGTCGTAGATCTGGCCACGATCCCGCAAGACGATGCCGTTTACGACATGTTGTGTGAGGCCGACTCGATTGGGGTGTTTCAGGTTGAGTCTCGGGCGCAGATGGCCACGTTGCCAAGGCTGCGACCGCGCACGTTCTATGACCTAGTCGTCGAAGTCGCCCTCATCCGTCCTGGGCCCATTCAAGGCGGATCGGTGCACCCCTACATTCGTCGTCGTAATGGCGAAGAACCAGTGACCTTTCTTCATCCGTTGCTGGAACGTTCCTTGGCCAAGACCCTGGGTATTCCTTTGTTTCAGGAACAACTGATGCAGATGGCGATTGATGTGGCGGGGTTTAGTGCATCCGAAGCAGACGAACTTCGTCAGGCAATGGGGTCAAAGCGCAGCGCCGAACGTATGGACAGGCTTCGTGAACGATTCTTTGGGGGCATGGCCGAACGGGGGCTCATTGGCGATCTTGCGGTTCAGGTGTGGGAGAAGTTGGCCGCGTTTGCCAACTTCGGTTTTCCCGAGAGCCACTCGGTGAGTTTTGCTTATCTGGTTTATGCCAGTGCGTGGATCAAGTGCCACTATCCGGCCGCGTTCTGTGCGGCTTTAATAAACGCCCAACCCATGGGTTTTTATAGCGTGCACACCTTGGCCCAAGATGCTCGCCGACATGGGGTCAAAGTGCATACACCCGATCTCAACTTGTCGTCGGCTGATTCGGCCATCATTGGGTCAAAGCAATGTCCGGAACTTCGACTGGGGTTGGCCTCGGTGCGCAATGTTGGTGACGACGTTGCGGCCATGATTGTTGCTGCTCAGCCCTATGTTTCGATCGAAGATCTCCGTCGCCGAGTTGGCCTCTCGCGCAAGGTGCTCGAATCTTTAGCAACGGCCGGGGTCTTTGATTGTTTTGGGATTGATCGTCGGGCCGCTTTGTGGGCGGCAGGGGCAATGTCGCAAGTGCACAATGATCGATTGCCCGGAATTGTTACTGGGGTCCACGCGCCGCAACTGCCGGGCATGTCGGATCAAGAATTGGCCCTCGCCGACTTGTGGGCTTCCGGGGTTGCCCCTGATGGGCATCCAACCAAGTTCTTACGAGCGGATTTGGGTAAGCGCGGGGTTGTGCCAGCGGATGCCCTGTTGACCCATCCGCTGGGCGGAAAGTTATTGGTTGCGGGCATTGTTACCCATCGACAGCGGCCAGCTACCGCTGGGGGCACCACATTTTTGAATCTCGAAGACGAGTTCGGGCTCATTAACGTCATCGTGTCCAAAGGTTGTTGGAAGCGCTTTGCCGAGGTGGCCGAGACTGCTCCAGCTGTTTTGGTTCGTGGCCGTCTTGAACGAAACGAAGGCGTGGTTAATGTGATCGCCGAGCACCTTGAGATTCTTCCTATTACGGGGGCACCCCGGTCGCGTGATTTTCGGTAATCTGGCGCAGTTTCGTAAGTATTGACGGGCAGAGGGCGATCTATCGGCGAGACTAGAGGTTCTATGGCCGCCTCCACCCGACATCGCATCACCGTCGGTCCTGTCGCGTTTGTTCGTCAGGTGTTCCGTCGGTTGCTGGGACCGGACAGACGGGGTCTGAGTCAATCGCTGTTGGCGCTTTCGATTCTGGCCATTGCCACTGTTGGTGCCGGTCTAGTTCTGGGCCACGGGACGGAACGCCTCGACGAACTTCCTGGCCTGCTTTTGCTGGTGCCCGCGGCGATCGCTCTACGGGGCAACATCTTTGGGGCCCTGGGTAGTCGCCTCGGGACCTCGATCCATACCGGAAACTATCGGTTGAGTTTGCGGTTCGAGAGCGTGGTCGGCGCCAATGTTTGGGCCTCAGTTGTGTTGACTTTTGTGGTGTCGGCTGTCGTGGCGGTCGGGGCAAAGGCGGCGGCGGTGATCTTTGGACTACCCGACACAATGACGATTCGGCAGTTCTTGGTGATCTCGGTGTTGGGCGGACTGATGGCTTCGGTGGTTGTGCTTCTTGTCGCGCTAGCACTGACTTCTGGATCAGTTCGTTACGGCTGGGATCCTGACAATGTGACCGCTCCACTGGTGACAGCAGCCGGCGATTTGGCGACGCTGCCGGCCCTTCTCATTGCTGGCACATTGGTCACACATTCCACTATTGTTGATGTCACTTCGGTGGGAGTTGTTGCGATAACGCTGGTGGCCTTGGCCATGACTATCTTTCGGGCACCACGGCTGTTGCGTCTCATTGTTATGGAGTCGATTCCGGTTCTCATCGTGGCCGGTCTTCTCGATCTAGTAGCCGGAGTCACCGTTGAGAAACAGCTCGTTGATCTTCAACTGTTCCCTGCTCTGTTGGTTTTGTTGCCGGGGTACCTTGCGGCCGCTGGCGCCCTAGGCGGGATCTTGTCGAGCCGTCTTTCTAGCAAGCTTCACTTGGGTCTTCTTGTTCCAACCGCCCGACCGTCTAACGCGGCGTGGTCCGATGTTGGGGCCACCTTCGCCCTAGCGGTACCTGTGTTTGGGCTTGTAGCTATAGCTTCGCACTATGGGTCTTCTTGGTCAGGGCTCGCCTCACCAGGGGTCGGCGACATGGTTTCGGCTGTTCTTATAGGTGGCGTTATTGCCACCGCGATCGTGGTCATGGTTGCGTACTACGGCACCATTGCGGCCGTGCATTTCGGTGCAGATCCCGACACTTACGGCATCCCGCTCGTTACTTCGGTACTCGACCTGGTGGGCGCGTTCACCTTCGTTCTAGCCATCAACTGGGTGGTGTTCTAAATGCTTCGCATTTTGCGGAGATTTAGTTTTCAAAATTTGTTAGTTTCACTAAGGATGTCTGATGGATGACCGACCCCGAAATTTAAGAACAATGCTCGCCGAGGCTAAAGACCTCAGTGAACTCATGGTCGACCTTGCCTACGGCGCGGTGTTTTTCGACGATGTCGATATGGCTGAAGAGGTCGTCGAACTCGAAGACGACATGAACGAACTCGCGCAGGACATGCGACGGGTATGCATTCTTGCGGTACGTCAGCCTCGCGAGGCCGAAGGCATGTCTTCGGTCCTTCGTGTGGTCACAGCAATCGAACGCATTGGTAACGATGCGGTATCAATCGCCCGCATCGTTACTCACAAGGTGGGTATCCCTCCACAACTGCTCGCCGATTTGGCTGAGGCCGACGAAATTTCCCATCGCGTCACCGTGGTGGCCGGTTCGGCTATGCACAACCAGACACTGGCCACGCTCCAACTTCCTGTTGCCACCGGTACCCGCGTGATGGCCATCAAACGGAACCAAATATGGATTACCGACATCGGCGGGGCAACCGTTGTGGGGGCCGATGATGTTCTCCTTGTACGCGGCGGTCCAGACGGTATTGCGCCGGTGCGCTCCATGGCAGGAGCGCCGGTTTGGGAACCCGTCGTATCGGAAGATGCATGGCTCTCTGATCTCGATCGGTCCGTCGACGTGTTGGTCGAGATGAAGGATCTATCGGAAACTGCGGTCGGCTTGGCTTACTCGGCCATGGTGATGAACGACCTCCGGTTGGCGGCCGAAGTGCGTCAACTTGGTGCCCGACTCAACGAGATGAACGACAAACTCGAACTCTGGGTACTCCGCGCTGCGAAGGAGAATATCGATCCATCCCCCTTGCGCGGATTGTTGCAATTGGCCCACGCTGCGACCGATATTGCCGCCGAGGCGTGCGAGATGGTTTGGATCGTTGAGCAAGGCGACGAGGTGCACCCAATTCTCCAAATTGCCCTCGGCGAAAGCGACGAAGTCGTCATGGAGATCGAGGTCACCGCAAATTCGCGGGCGTGCAACGCCACGTTGGGCGATCTTGGCCTGAATCTCGAACCCGGTTTTATTGTTCTCGCTATTCGCCGAACCGGCCGTTATATCTATCGCCCAACCGGTGCCACGATGCTGGTCGATGGCGATGTCGTTATTGCCAGTGGGCCCGAAGAGGGGCGAGCGCACCTCGCCAAGATCTTTGGTTGGCGCATGATCGACAGCGACGAGCCAGGTATTTTCGAACTCGAACTCCGCTAACGGGCGGTTGCATGGCCACCTGATGGTGGCCCGGTGTGCCGAACGGGGATAGCGTCACGCAGATGCCCCAATCTCTGCGTTTGATGACCATTCACGCTCACCCCGATGATGAAGCTTCCAAGGGAGCCTCGCTGGTGGCGAAGTACGCCTCAGAAGGGGTTGAAACGGTGCTGGTCTGCGCCACCGGTGGTGAAGAGGGTGACATTGTAAATCCGGCCATGGATCGCCCAGAAATCCTTGAAAATCTTACGGCTGTGCGCCTCGCCGAGCTGAAGGCATCCACAGACCTCATAGGTTTCGACCGTGTGCATATGTTGGGTTATCGCGATTCGGGCATGGCCAAAACTGAAGCTAACAAACACCCCGAATGTTTCGCGGCCGCCGAGCTTGATGAAGCAGTCGGGCGGTTGGTGGCACTTATTCGTGGGGAACGTCCTCACGTAATTATCACGTACTCTGATGATCAGCAGGGTTACCTTCATCCGGATCATTTGCGGGTGCACGACATTTCCGGGCCAGCTTTTGCTGCGGCCGGGGACCCAGACGCCTACCCGGGGGTTGGTGAGCCTTGGCAGCCTCTCAAGCTTTACTATTCGACATGGTGCCGAGCTCGGTTGGTAGCAATGCACGAGGCCTTTGAGGCCAATGATCTTGAGTCGCCGTTTACTGAGCAGTGGTTCAAACGGCCGTTCAATGATGATCGTCTTACGACGCAGATCGATATTGGTGAGTGGTTTGGTGTGCGAGGTCAAGCACTATTGGCGCACGCTACTCAGGTTGATCCCAACGAAAAGTTTTGGTTTGGGTTGCCGGACGACATCTCGAGGGCGGCCTATCCCTACGACGATTACATCTTGGCGCTCTCGCACGTGGAGACCGAATTGCCCGAGTCCGATATGTTCGCCGGGATTCGCGAAGATGTGACAGGCTCATAGCAATGACGACGTATTTGACCGAGGATTGGGTGGCGGCACTGGTCCCATTGGCCGCCGATCTGCCGCAACGCCCGGGCCTCGATCTCACGGTGAACTACGAGATTGCGGCTTCCCCGCAAGGCAAAGTCCGCTATCACGAAGTGTGGCAGTCCGGGCAGTTGGTCGCAGCTGCGATAGGAAAGTCCAAAGAGGCAACTTGTGAGGTGCGCTTCAAATACAGCGATGCGCTACCGGTCGTGCAAGGCACTGTCGATCCCGACGTTTCCTATATGCAAGGACGTTTCAAGATCGATGGCGACTACCACACGTGGGTCTATGGGTTCCGTCCACTGCTCGACAGTGACGAGTATCTCGATTACCGCAATGCGGTTACCGCGGCTACAACATTTGAGTGATGCTGTGGGTCAACTGGCGTGTTGTTGGATGGCCCGAAGTTCGCGGTAGCCAATTGGCTTGGCCCTTATCTGGGTGACAATGGCCAGTAACGATGCATCGTTACTAAGGGCGTCATGAGCGGCCACGCGCCGTTGCGATAGGGGATCCAGTTCTCGTAGTTCGGGTGTGTCGCTGGCGGGCTGTATACAGATTTCGGTGACCCCGGACTCGAGATCGTTGAGGATGTCGATGAGGCGGCTGTGTGGTTCGCCGGCTCCGACAGACGTCACATAGTCGGGGAAGAGGACGCCTTCTTCTCGGGCCAGATTTCGGAAAGGGAAACCTGCTGTCGACTGTGACTCGTCTGCGTCGAGTCGCATGGGGAGGCGAAACTCCAAGGCAAGGTCAAGGTATACGTCGAAGAATTCGGGGCGTTGGATCATGGCACCCATGTGGCTGTCGAGGTGAGTGACCTCGAAACCCCACAGGATGGCCCGTTCGATTTGGGCCCGGCATTCGCGCCGAACTTCCTCAGTGTCGGCGTGTTCCCAGAGGTCGGTGACGGTGCGGGGGAATCCGCCATCGCCGTCAAGCAGTGACGGTGCGTGGGTTATGGGGCCCCATCGGTATAGGTCGAGTTCGGCGTTGAGCGTGAGGTGGACTCCAACGTCTTCGCCCCGGTAGGCCTTGGCGGCGGCTCGTGACCACGGGGCAGGGATCATGAGTGTCGCACTGGTGGCGAGGCCTTCGCGGAGTGCCTGATAGGCCGCGACGTTGCCAGCATGGGTGCGACCAAGATTGTCGCAGGTCAAAATGAAGAGACGGTCTTCGGCGTTATAGCCAAGGCGTTCGGCAAGTTCGCTCACGATGTCACCGTATCGGCAGCGAACGAATGAAGGCGAACTAGGAGCAGGCCCCCCACAGGCCAATGCCAGTGGCGTTCGCAGCGGAGGCCGCTCCGGCGAAGGCGGCCGTTTGGGTGGTATTGGGGGCGATGGTAAGTAATTCGGCGTAACCACCCTGGACAAGGGCCATGTTTATGAAGAGATCATCTTGGCTCCGGGTGACGTAGCCGAGCAGTCGGTCGTAGGCATCGCGCGGTTCGACATCGCGGGTGACGATGACCTCGGTGCCGGGCGGGAGTAACGAGTGAAGATACGCCGAGGCCTCGGGGCCGTAACACTCGGCCGTGTTAGGTGGGTGGGCGATCTCGGGGGTATCGATCCCAATGAGGCGTACAGATTCGCGCCGACCGTCGAAGCTTACTTCGACGGTGTCGCCGTCATAGACGCGAGTAACGGTAGCGATGCTGCTGGTGGCCTTGGGTTGCTGCGGGAGAACGGAGCAAGCCGAAGCAACGAACAACAACCCGACGAGATACGTGGCGGTCCAGGCCAAAGCGCGGGCCGGGGGGCGAGGGGCCACTACGCCGCTTTGGTGGTGACCGGGTTGGTCTTGCGTTGGGCGGTAGCAAGGGCGTCACGCGCTTGGGCAATACCAGTAAAACCTGTGGCCTTGGTCTTCTCGTTGAGACGCCAGGTGAGTTGGGGCGAGGTGATGAGGGTGAGTTGCTGCTTCATGTTCCAGAACCTAATAAGGGGGTGTGACAATGTTCTGGGGAAGTGCAGGCCAACGGCCTATGAAGAACGTAGCTTAAGTCCATGATTCGTGCTGAGATTCGCAGAAATTCAGTGTTTTTAGCCGTATTGTTGGTGCTATCCGGCTGCGGGTCAGCCGTTATTGCATCGCCAGGCGACCTGAAGTGAAAGCCTTGCACTTCAGCCGCCATCTGTGGATAACTCCGTAGATGGGGAGGCAGAAGCAGTGCGGGGCCTCCCACCACCACGACAGGTCGTCCCAGCGGATTGAGGTCGGTTGTCCGGACCCGCTACCGTCTGCCTATGCCCCCGTATGGAATTACTGTCCCGTTTCCTGGTCCCCTGCACGCACAGCGGCCTATGTTCGAAGAAGTTGCCGAACTTGGTTACACCGATGTGTGGTCAGCCGAGACAATGGGCGAGGACGCGTTCGCTCCGTTGTATTTGGCATCGGTTTGGGCCCCCAAGCTCCGTCTTGGGACGGCGATTGTTCCGGCGTTCACTCGCGGTCCTGCGCTAATGGCGCAGTCGGTGGCATCTTTGGCTTCTGTCGCTCCGGGGCGCGTGGCCTTTGGTATTGGTACATCGTCCAACGTCATCGTCGAGCGGTGGAACGACGTTCCCTTCGATGAGCCTTACAAGAAGGTACGCGACATGGTGCAGTTTCTGCAGACGGCGCTTACCGGCGAGAAGGTCACCCAGGACTACGACACGTTCTCGGTTAAAGGATTTCGTTTGGCAGTACGGCTCGAAGAGCAGCCCACGATTCTTATTGCCGCCCTTCGCGAAGGCATGCTTCGTCTGGCGGGTAGTAAGAGTGATGGGACGATTGTCAACTGGCTGTCACCAGAGAATGCTGCGATCGTTTCTTCCATAGTTCATGACGCGGCAGCCGCTAGTGGCAACGATGCGAAACCTAAAGAAGTGGTGGCCCGACTCTTTGTTGTCCCGTCTGAGGATCGCGAAACCGTGCTCCGCGAAGCCAAATATGTAATGGCCGCGTATCTCAACGTGCCGGTCTATCGGAAGTTCCATGAGTGGATGGGTCGCACCGACGATCTGGCCGACCATTGGGCGCTTTGGGAGTCCGGTGACAGGCCCGGGGCGCTCGAGGCGATTCCTGATCACATTGTTGACGAACTTATTGTGAGCGGCTCTGCCAAACAGTGCAAAGCACGTATCCAGGAGTATTACGACAACGGCATCACTACCGCCGCGTTGGCTGTGCTGCCGTTGGCGGGTATCGACATGGCTCAAGCGGTCAGAGACCTGGCCCCGTCGGCGTAGCACCACACCAAGTTTCTGGGGCCGGCGCCCATTTCGGTCGCCTCGTGCCGGGATTTGGGTTTAACGGCGTTTAGGGAGGGGGCTTACGGCGTGCACGATGCGCCCGAGCGCAATGCCAACAACGGTGCCCGCAGCAATGTCGGATGCGTGATGTATCCGGACGTGGATTCGGCTGGTGCCGACAATGGTGGCTAATACGTAGTAGGCGGGGGCGAGTCTGGGGTTGCGCTTGGCCAACAAAGTGGCCGCCATGAAGGCTGAACTGGCGTGGCCAGACGGAAAGCTAGAAGTCTTAGGTATCCGTAAATACAACGGCCGTGTCACCTGCGCCACTGGTCGCTGACGTTTGAACAAGGACTTGATTGCGCCGTTGACTAAGGCGGACTCCATGCCCAGGGCGCCGGATAATCGTAGGGCTACTCGTGGGTCGCCCGAAGTGAGCGACTGGGCGATTCCGATTGCGTGCCAAAGGGCGCTGAAGTCAGCTGCGAAAGAAGCAGAGTAAAAGAGCCGATCGATAGCCGGCTTTCCGCGTAATGTGTTCCACGCTTCATCCACGGCATCATCAATGCGATCGATCAATGCCCCGAAGTCGGGGAGGTCATCAGCCATCCGGGAAGGTTATCGGGCCCAGACGGCCACGTTACCTCAGGGGGCTTACCGTTATTTTTCGAGTTCGCCGTGAAACACGGCGACGGCTGTCTTGTTTGATTGCAAGACGGCGTGTGTGGCGAAAGAGCCGAGCAACAATCCAACAATGCCCGAGTGTCCTCGGTTGCCGGTGATGAGCATGTCAGCCCCTTGGGCCAGTCCTATGATGGTGACCCGAGGATCGCCATCTCGTACAAGCTCCTCGACATCTCGGTCGCTTTGGGCGGCGTTTTTTGCGGCCTGGACGGATGTGCGAAGCGTTTCGACGGCAATGATGTCGAGTTCGTGGCGGTCGGCGGGGGCCATGAACGGTTCGGTTAACTGGCTTTCGTTGTGGCTATAAACGGCCTTGATAGTTGCGCCGGGTGAGGCCCACTTGAGGGTCCAGGTGAGCTCAGCAATGGACCGGTCTGATCCATCAACGGCGACGATGATTTTGGGGTGATCGCCGAGGGGTTCTACCTCTTCGCCAATAACTACTACCGGCACGGTGGAGTGGATGGTGCAGTGTCTCGAGCACGATCCGAGTCCTCGAATAGGACCAAGGCCGCGGGAACCTACAACTAGTAGATCATCGGCTGCACTTTCGGACATGAGCACGGTAGCTGGGCTGCCTTGTCCGATGGAGATGTCGTAGTCGACGGTGACATGTTCGTCGACCATTGTTTGCAGGCTGTCTGCCGTAGCGGTGTCCATTTCGAGACTGATGGGGACAGCGCCGATTATTCCGGGCATAGTCGCCGCGACGGGATACTGCCAGGCACCAATTACCCGAAGGGTGGCGTGATGTTTGAGTGCAAATTGGTTTGCCCACTTCAGGGCATGGATCGATCCTTCTTAACCGTCCAGACCTACAGCAATTGTTCGCATTTTGGGTACCTCGTTTCGGTGGCTTGCCTCAATTGTCGGGGCCGGACGAGGAAATGACTAGGGCCGTACGTCCCCGACCGGTTGCTCTTTGAGATAGGCGCCGGGTTGCGAAAACATGTTTTTGTGCCAGCGCGACGGTGTTCCAAGAATGGCTCGGGGGTAATCCTCGAAGAGCCATCGGGCAAAGTTGCGTCGGGTCCATTCGGTGGCGCCGGAAACTCGGACGGCGGCCCGTGTACCCAGCGGATGCTGCAAAATTTTGCCGAGTTGTTCGGCAAAGCGGTGGTCGATGACTAGGTGATTGTGTACCGCCAATTCGTATTCTGTTCGAACCGCCTCAGGGGTAGGAGCTCCGAGGGTTGCTTCGACTGCGGCGATGCCGGTCCATAAGGCTTGACCGATTCCTTCTCCGGTCATGGGGTCGGTAGCGGCGGCAGCATCGCCGACGAATAGCGTTCTTCCCAGCGTTAGCGGCAATGCCCCAACCCGGGCCGGAATAGGCCAGGCTCGATGGGGTGCCTCCGGTTCGGCCTTGGGTCCTAGAACTTCGCGGATGTGCGGTCGCTGCAGAATGTCGGCCCAGAGGCGACTCATGTCTTTCGTTTTTATGGTTCCGCGTAGGATGCCGAACCCCACATTGGCTCGTCCGTTGGGTAGGGGGAATGACCAGATATAGCCAGGCAATAGGTCGGCATCGAACCACACGAATAGTTCGTGTTCGGTTGAAGTATCGACGTTGCGAAAATACTGACGGAGGGCGTGCCATTCGCCCAGGTAGCCCGGGGTGGCGAGGCCTAGAGCCTTGCGGGTCGGTGACCACATTCCGTCCGCAGCAATCGCGTACTTTGCTTCGATAGTTGAGCCGTCGGTGGTGGTAATGCGGACGGAGTCTGTTTCGTTGACGATTGTGTCGAGGGCCGTGCCTTCGCGGATGTCAACACCGTGGGTGCGGGCCAGTTGCACCATGGCAAAATCGAGGTCTCGGCGTTCGGCGATTGCGGCGTACGATCCGTTATTTTGCGGCAGTGGGTAGGTGTATTTTCTTCCCGATGGGGAAGTTACGACGACATCGTCAACGGCCTGCCAGGACGGCACGGTGCTGGGGTCGAGGCCGAGGCGTTCGAGCAGACGTAGGCAACTAGTTGTGAGTCCGTCGCCGCAAATTTTTTCGCGCGGAAATGTGGCCTTATCAATGATGACCACGGAGCGATTTGCTTGTCGGGCGGTGATCGCTGCGGCGGTACCCGCGGGGCCTGCGCCGACGACGACAAGATCTGTGGTGGTCCGGTTCACCCCCGAAAGGGTAGAGGCGGTTACTCGTCTTCGACGATCAACTCGACACGTCGGTTGGCGGCTTGGCCCTCGCCGGTTGCGTTGTCGGCGATAGGTCGTTCTTCTCCAAAGCCTTTTGCTGTCAAACGGCTGGCTTCAACACCGTTGGCAACTAACGCTTCGACGACTGCTTCGGCTCGTCCTTGGCTCAAGATCAGATTTGCTCTGGTGTCGCCTTGTTGGTCGGTGTGACCTTCCACTCGGATGGTGACTCGGGGGAATCTGTTGAGCAGTTCGGCTGCCTCAGCGAGTACGGAGGTAGCCGCATTGGTCAGTTCGGCGGTGCCAAGTTCGAACTGAATGGACTGGAGGTCTAGTTCATCGATCGACGTCTGTAGAGCGCTTTCGGTGCCTGGTTCGGGAATGGAGATTGAGAGATTGTTTTCGAGTCCGGAATCCCGTAGTGCCGTGTCGAGCGAAACAGCGCTTGGTCGGTCGTAGGCGCTTCCTTCAATCCGGAGATAGGCGCTGTCGATGAACAACGATCCGGCGCGTAGATTGGTCGACACCGGAATCATTAGGTTGGCGGCGGCCGTTGCGACGTTGGTGGCGGCTTCGCTGGATGCAATGCCACCGATGGTTAGTTCGTCAACAACCTGACCTCCCACAAAGGCGGCTTCCGCAGCGCTCACCAAGATGATGTGGGTGGTTTCGTTGGGTACGGATCCGCGAAGAAACACACCGTTTGGATCGATTGTGGCCGAGACATGGAAGGCTTCGAGCGATTCGTCGATGATGGCGAGTTCTTCTGGGGGTGCCTCTGGTGGGGGTGCTTCTGGTGTGGGGGTTGGCTCGGGTGTTGGGGTTGGTTGTATTTCGGCGAGTTCGACCGCAGGCGGTGGTGAACTGCCGCAGGCGACTGCCAGCAATACGACGACGGTGACAGCGGTAGCTATCCGGTATGAGAAACTCATACTTTTCCTGTCGGCGTTGAGTTGGCTGGCTTGAGGTTTAAACATTGAGGTTGATGGCACCTAGTTGGCCAGCACCTGGGCAAACCCGGCCCGTAGGTCGTCCATCATGGCGTCGGTTTCGGTGACCGCTGCGGGGTTCATCGCCACCCCGACATGCAGGTGATCCTGGTAGCTCAAGACGGTGACATTGAGTGCCGCTGTTGTGGTTGGGCCGAACGGGTACTGGGCCAGCATTTCGGTGCCGGCCAGGTACATAGGGACCGGTGATCCGGGCACGTTGGAGGCTTCGACGTCGGTGCCGCGCATCGCTGCGGTGACGATGCTCGTAGCGATGGTTTGGGGTAGGCGGCGTATTGATCCGGAAATGGAACCGAGCCATTCGAGGGCTGGTTCGTTTCGGGCTTGGCTCATGTGCTCTTGAATGGCTTTCATTTGTGAGGTTGGGTCAGCGCACATTTCGAGTTCGAACCGGACCGGTGCCCAGTGATTTCCGGTCTTGTCGGCGTCGTCTTTGTCTCGTTGGCTAACTGGTACGCCAAATCGGAGGACCTCGACGGGTTGACCCATGCGTTGGTGGTAGCTCTGAAGACCAAGGCATATCGCGGCTAAGAACGCATCATTGAGTTTGCCATCAGCCTTTTTGGCCGCCGCCTTTAGTTCTGAGAGCGACAGGGAAATAGTGTCGAGTCGGACGCTAAGGGATCGTTCGGTCATGACTGGACTTAATGCGCTATCGGCCGGTTTGAGTAGCCGTGTCGCCGACATCGTGGTCTGGATGAAGGACTTGCCTGTCCCAACCGGATGTAGGGCGTTGTTGCGCAGAAAGTGGCGGCCTCGGGAGATGGCCTGGCGCTGGGTGTTGAATTCGTGGGCGATGGCGTCGACGGTTCGCTCGGCTTGATCCAGTGGCACTTCGGTAGGGACCTCGGGCATAGCGCCCTTGTCGATTTCGCCGGGTTCGAAATCGAAGAGTTCCATTTGCATCCGCATGGCGCCGAGGCCATCGGCAACAGCGTGGTGCACTTTCAAGATCAGGGCGCTGGTGCCGTCGGCTAGTCCTTCGACGACTATGGCTTCCCAGAGGGGCCGCTCGCGATCGAAGGCATGCATGATTAGCGGTTCGGCGAGGGAAAGTACGTCGGCGAACTGGCGATCACCAGCAGCGCCGACCCATCGCAGGTGGTAATCGAGGTCGAATTTGGTGTCGTATTCCCAGCGCGGTGTTGCTATGGAAAGGGGGTTGCCTTTCACGACTTGGCGTAGCCGAGGAAGGATGCGGCTCATATGGTCGACGCGTTGGCGAACGAGCTGTCGGTCGAGTGGGCCCGCGAAGGTGGCCACAGAGGTCATGGTTGATCGGAGATGGGGGTTGCGTTCGACGATCCACATGAGCGCGTCGATTTCGCTCATCCGGTCGGTGTGCCCGGCAGTTGGAATGTCGTTCATGGCTATCAGAGTAGTCCTGGAGCGGGTCGGCGTCACTGTGGTAACTGCCCCGTTTTTTGTTGAATGCTTCATGCGTACTATCTTCTGCACTGTGACCACTGCTCCTGAACTCTCCTTCGCCGCCCGATTTGTAGAACTTGCTGAGGAGGGCAAAGACCGACCGGCCCTGACGATGGCTGATCACACAATGAGCTTTGCTGATCTGGATGGTCGGGCTACCGATCTCGCTCATCACTTTTTGAGTCTTGACGTGGGGGTCGGAGATTTTGTGACGGTGGCCGAGCCCAATTCTTTCGCCTTTGTTGTGGCGTGCATGGCATGTTGGAAGATTGGTGCCACGCCGCAACCGGTGTCTTCTCGCCTGCCGCGCCGTGAATTGGAAGCCATAGTTGACCTAGCCGACTCCAAGGTCGTGGTGGGCATGGACGTGGCAGGTCGACAGTCGCTGCCGTTGGGTTTTGTTGCTCCGCCCGTCGGTGATGGTCCTGCTTTGCCGGACGTAGTGAGTGCCGCGTGGAAGGCGCCGACGTCGGGTGGTTCGACCGGTCGACCAAAACTGATTGTCTCGGGTGATCCGTCGACTTACGGGGCTGATTCCAGGGGTAGAGCGGCCATGATCGGCGCCACCGGCGACAACGTGGTGGTTATCCCCGGACCGCTGTATCACAATGGCCCTTTTATTTGGATGTTCGCCAGTTTGTTGGCCGGAAGTCACGTTGTTCTTTTGCCTCGTTTTGATGCGGAAACCACGTTGGCAGCGATTGCCGACCACGGTGCTGAGGGTGTCTATTTGGTGCCGACGATGATGCAACGCATTTGGAAGTTGCCCGAAGCCGATCGTCTTTCCTACGACATGTCGTCGCTCAAGGTGGCGTTTCACCTCGGTGAGCCGTGCGCCAAATGGCTGAAGCAAGCATGGATTGACTGGATTGGACCGGAGAAGGTATGGGAGCTTTACGCCGGGACCGAAGGTCAGGGACTTACGGTATTGAACGGTGTCGAGTGGTTGGAACATCCCGGTTCGGTTGGCAAGCCGGTTGGCAGCGAGATGAAGATTTGTGATGAGGACGGTGTCGAGGTCCCCACGGGCGAGGTCGGTGACGTTTGGATGCGACTGTTGGGTCGAGAGACGGCGCCCTACATGTATGTGGGAGCAGAGACGGTCTCGGTGGATGGCTGGGAGACCCTTGGTGATATTGGTTGGATGGATGACGCTGGCTACTTGTTTCTGGCCGACCGACGCAAGGACATGATCTTGGTTGGTGGTGCGAATGTTTATCCGGCCGAGGTTGAGGCGGCCCTTAATGAACACGAAGGTATTTCCTCGGCGGCGGTCGTTGGTTTACCCGATGATGAGATGGGCAACCGTATTCACGCCATCATCGAAGCGGATGCCGATATTGACCTGGGCGAACTGGCGGTTTTCTTGGGTGAACGGCTGGTTCGATACAAGATCCCGCGCACCTTCGAAACTGTCGCTGAGCCTCTGCGCGATGATGCGGGCAAGATTCGTAGGTCGGCGCTGCGTGCCGAACGCTTGTAGCTAATGCTGCGGGCCGAACGCCTATAGCTAGGGTTCGACTGTCGGCTCGACTGTGGCGGTGGGTTCGACTGTTGGTTCGACTGTGGCGGTGGGTTCGACTGTTGGTTCGACTGTGGCGGTGGGTTCGACTGTGGCGGTGGGTTCGACTGTCGGCTCGACTGTGGGGGTCTCTTCCACGGTCGGTTCTGGCGTGGGTGTTTCTTCGGGGGTTGGCTCCGGCGTTGGTTCTTCGGTCGGTTCTGGCGTGGGCGTTGCGCCCGATGTGGGTAGGCCGTTACAACCGATGCCTTCTTCGGGCTGATAGAGAGCGGTAACCGAGTCCTCGACGACGGTGCCGTCGGGGTACGTACGTTCGCGGAATGTGGTGGCGCGGGTACAGGAGCCTTCGGCCCAGCTCACGGGCCCTGATTCGACGACCTCGATGTGTTGGGTGGAGTACAGCTGGACGCTAATTGAGGTGTCGGTCCATGTGGACCAGATAAGCACGGGGTATTGCGACGTGTTGCGGATTTCGAAGTCGGGGGCGGGGTACGAGATGGTGGCCTCGCGGCCGGAGGGGTACCGAGAAATGTAGATGGTGTGGGCTTGGTAGCTCTCGTAGTCGAGGCCGGCGTAGAACACGGCGTTGAAGAACGTGGTGATGAATTGGCTAATGCCGCCACCTACGTCGCTGCTGATGACCCCGCCGTAAATTACGCCACCGGTGGTGAAGCCTTTTTCGACCGTTCGTCGACCGATGTAGTTGTTCACCGAAAGGGTTTCGTCGGGCATGATAATTTTGCCACGAAGAAGTTCGCCCAGGCGTTGGATGTTTTCGACCCGACCCTGGCAGCAGGCATGGTTGGTGGTGAATTCGCCGACCACTTCGATGATGCCAAGTTCTTGGAGGTAGTCGTCGCCGCGGTCGACGTAAATGAGTTCAAGGCGTACTTGCCCTTTCCCAGATTCGATGGCCTCGAAGATGAGGTCGGCCGTGTTCTCATCGCAGCAAGCGGTGCCCGGTTCGCCCGCCTCAGCGGTTGGTTTTCCGTCGACGATAGTGATGGCCCCGGGGGCACCCAGGTCGCCGACGCCGCTGAAGCGTTCGGCAATCGCCGCGTTGGCTTTGGGGGCATTGATGCTCGTAGAAATGGTGCCTGTGTCATCCACGTCGATGGCGAGCCATGATCGGATTTCGCCCGATCCGAGTTGTTGGGTGGATTCGCCTCCCGCCGAGATGGTGAGTCCGGTGGCGGTTCGGTCGTTGAGTTCGTTGATGGCAACCTGCAGGGTTGCATCGCTGAGGTTCGGCGCTTTTTGCCCCGGTTCGGCGATGACCACGATGGGGTTGGCGCCGCTGGCTGCCGCGGGAACAAGCTGGGCTAGGACGGTCGCAGGGTCGATGCCCATGCCGGGGATTCCGGGGATTAACGTAAATTCGCCGTTGATGAAATCGACGGTTGGGTTGATTGGATTGCTTTCGACGGAGGTCTTGAGATCGGCCAAAGCAGATGCTTGGTCGAGAGCGGTTGACGCGAATTTCAGCGGTATCTGATCGTTGGCGGTCCATCGGCTGATCCAGGCAAATGGGCGAGTGAGAGCTGACCCTTCTCCGACATCGGTGATTGCCGCTCGGGTGGCCGTTCGATCAATGGTGAGTCCCACTTGGGCTGCTGTCGTTTCGATGGTGCTGTCGGGAAGCTGAATAGTGACGGGCGTGGCGCCATAGTTTGCGGTGATCAAGTCGAGGGCTACGTCAAGTTCGGTGTCGGAAAGTCGTCCAACTTCTTGGCCGGCGACCTCGATGCCGCGTGCCGTTTTGCCACTGTTTAGTGTGGATTCGATGGTCCAAGCGCCTAGCCAAATGACAAGTATGGCCACGAGTGACAGGCCAACGTACAGCGGTTTTGGATTGCGCCTCTTGGCGGCGCGAGAAATGGAGCGCCGTTGTTGCAGACTGAGTTCGCGGGGGCCGCCGGGGCCAGAAGGGGAGGTCATAGAAAGGGGTGATCACACATGTTGCTAGCCCGTCAGCGTAGTGCTGGCGGTGTTGCCGTGGGTGGCAGGACCTAGAACAGTCGAAGCTCGGGCGATTGGATGCCGCGCAGTTCGTTGTAGTCGACAACGACCCAGTCGATTTCTCGTTGGGCGGCGAGTACTTTGGCCTGGGGCTTGATTTCTTGGGCCACAAATACCCCGCGTACGGGGCGCAGGTTTGGGTCGCGATTGAGAAATTCGATATAGCGGGCCAGTTGTTCAACACCGTCGATGTCGCCTCGGCGCTTGATTTCGACGGCGACTGCGTTTCCTTCATGGTCGCGGCAGAGCAGGTCTACGGGCCCGATGTCGGTGGGGAACTCGCGTCGTACCAATTTGAGTCCGTCGGCAATGGCCTCGGGTGTTGCGGCGAGGAGTTCTTGCAGGTGGGCTTCGACGCCGTCTTTACGTAGGCCGGGATCGACCCCAAGTTCGTGACCAGTGTCAGAGAAAATTTCTTCGATGGTGATGGTGAGCGTTTCACCTTTGGGACTGGTGACGGTCCACTTGCCTTCTTCTTGGATGAGGCGGTTGGGGGCATTCATCCAATTGAGGGGTTTGTAGGCGCCTCCGTCGGCGTGAATGGCGACACAGCCATCGGCTTTGACCATGATGAGTCGAGGGGCCATCGGAAGATGCGCGGTGAGGCGGCCGTCGTAGTCGACTTGGCAACGGGCAATGACGAGACGCATTACCGCAGGTTAGCGCTGTTGGGGAAGACCAAGTGGTGTGTTGTTTGCCGTGGGGTGCCGCTCATGTGACGTGGGCATCATGTAAG
>Ga0115000_10001435_pt1 | contig 21193 bp, 27 predicted proteins | sample ArcticOcean_MG_C_6_FD_89690 | JGI IMG/M metagenome (GOLD analysis project Ga0115000, IMG submission 89690) | Marine microbial communities from western Arctic Ocean - ArcticOcean_MG_CB8_128 | ecosystem: Environmental > Aquatic > Marine > Oceanic | place: Arctic Ocean: Canada Basin | collected... | reverse complement strand
TTAACGGGTATTCCGCCCGCACCGCGTGGTGTGCCACAGATTGAAGTAACCTTTGAAATTGACGCGAATGGCATTTTACAGGTCGAGGCCAAAGAAAAGGGGTCTGGTATAGCAGAAAAGATAACGATTACAGCCGAAAAGGGTCGTCTAAGCGAAGAGGACATTGAGCGCATGGTTCAAGAAGCGGAAGAGTTCGCAGACGAGGATAAACGCATGAAAGACCGCATTGATGGACGTAATGGTTTTGAAGGGTATTGTTATCGACTCCAAAACATGTTGGACGATGAAGAAAAACCCATGGATGTACCAGAAGAAGACCGTGAAACCCTACAGGAAGCCATCAAGGAAGGCCTCGAATGGTTGGATGACAATCAAGAAGTTGAAAAAGAAGATTACGAAAACAAACAGCGCGAGATCGAAGCCGTGGCGAATCCTATTATTCAAGAAGCTTATCAATCGGCAAGTCCCGAAGATGCCGACGAAGTAGAGGAAGAGGAAGAGGACGACGAAGAACTTTAAAAAAAATAATTTCACCAGAGGAGAATTTTATAAACTTTTCATTCTAATTTTTGGGTGTATAAAGGCCGGGTATTTTTATTTTAAATGTCATTCATCACATACATCGAAAATAAAGATGTTGCTCAAGAAAAGAAAGATGTTACTCAAGAAGTTTCGAATAGTTTACCACAACACCCCATGTTGCAATGGCACGGGCAAGAGTCCGTGTTGGCACCCGACCACTTGGAAGGTTATACGGAAATACGCCCATTTGAAGAGTCAGAGGGATTTTTGGATAGGTTCCGCGGTGTAAAGACATTGAGAAAAAAATTTATAGAATTATGTAAAAAGTTGAAAGTGAAACCTCCTGCAAATGTGGATACCATGAAAAAAAAAGAGATATTGGCTGAGTTAAAAAAGTTAAAAAAGAAGTATGCAAAGAGCGGGACGAGTGGGTCGTCATCGGACATCTGGAAAAGTTTATCAGATTTGACAACATTATTTCAATAGACAACAATTATATATAATAAATACCAACACAAAAAGTGCTCAGACCCTTCAGACCCTGAATTGCTTTAAAAAAATAATTTAAATATTAATATTTTATAGTTTGGTTATGCTTGCCAGTCTCCAATCCCACTCCAAGAATGATTAATAATACCATGATATTTTTCCGGAATATGTACTTGTGCGAATGTAATCATATCTGCAAGATTTGGATGTTTTTGATACACCATTTGACCTACTTGGCGTAATTTGCGATGGCCTTTGTCACAGTAAATAACACTACCATGGGTCTCGTTTTTCGGATTTTCAACATTATCCATCATTTCCAAACCTTCTTTGAGTAATTGTTCCATAATGTTTGATCATTTTTAGTTATGTACAACTAAAAACATATATGTCTAACAAAATTCATTTTTTACACAGTTGAATATATAAGCCTTTCTATTTGAAGTATATCATGGAGCGTATTTTATTTGCCGCCGCCGCTCAAGGCAATACCCGTGCGATTAATCAATGTATTGACAAGGGTGCGAATGTGAATGCTGTAACACTTCGTCAGATCACCCCTGTGTTTTGTGCTGCTCAACACGGATGTGTCAAAGCCATTGAATTGTTGTTTAACCGTGGTGCAGAGATTAATCTTCGAGATATTGATGGATGGACACCCTTGATGTATGCTTCGCAACACGGCCACGAACTCGCAACATTGACATTGATCGCTTCTGGTGCAAATACACTTATTACGTCAACGAATTGTGCGTCAGCATTAATTTTGGCTGTTCAGCAGAAACATGTCAATATTGCAAAACATATTGTTGCGGCTATGAAAACAGGCTACGGTAAAGAAGACATCTTCGAGACCTTATGTAATGCATTTATTTGGTCGATTGCTATACACGAGATCGACATTTTTAACCTGTTGTTGGAAGCGGGTGCTTCTGCAAATGTGGGTTATAAATTTAGTGACAGTGACAATGGCACAGCGCTTATTTTGGCATGTAGATTGGGCCATAACGATATGATTGTCAAACTGATTGAGGCTGGTGCAGATGTAAGACATGCTCCATTTGGGAAAACACCTATGGAAGAAGCTATGCCCAAAGCGAAAGCTCTCCTACAGAGAGCTCTCAAATCCCAAATAAAAGATACGTAGGGGTATTAAACTCCAAGTGTATATTGTAATGATTTTTGCACTCTCAATGGTTGTGTCGATTTCTTGTGTACTATGGCCTGTCCAATTCATGACGCATGACCACAATACTCGATTGTTTTGTAATGTTTTTTTTGCGGGCATGTGGTTATTATTGGCATCTGCCTATGTGTACAGAGAATGTTTTTCTTTTAATGGTCGTAGTTGTGTTCGTTTTGCACGACAAAACGAACACAGACAACGTGGTTTAAATGAGGGTGTCGTGTAAAAAAAAAAATATTTAATTGTTTTCTAATTCTTGTATTTTAGCTTGTAAAATTTTAGCATAATCGGACAAGAATTCCGACCGCAATAACAAATCCGATTCTTGCAAAGGTTCTCTTGTCAATGGATCAGTACCCCTGGCCCTGACCCATGTTAACAATTGTACTCTGTCATAATAGTGATCGTTCACTGGTGTTTTGACTAGATCGGCCGAATAATCTTGCGAAATGGGGCATAGAAGCATATGTGTTATGTCGTCCCATTTCGGGTTCTCTTCAAATTGTGTTTCCAATTTTTCCATGATTGAACTTAGTGCCGAAGTAACATTGGCCACAATAGCTTCCAGAATCATATTCGGAACAATATCACCACACAATTCAATAGCTCTTGGGGCAAATTTCTGTTGTTTTGTTTGACGTATCATAAAACGACAAACATTTTGTGAAACAGCTGTTCGTGTATCTTTCAGCAAAATTTCAATGTGTGCAATGCGCGAGTTCGCACATGCATGTTCCAGAGGTAGCCTCTTATTTTTTAGAGGTACGTTCGGATCCAATCCTTTGTTTAAACACACTTCTAAATAATAAGCTGGCACCGCCATTAAACTTTCCATTTGTGCTCTTGGAACAACATCTACTCTTGACATAACTTCTTTAAATAATTTCCGATGTTGTCGACGAATCGCCGCTACAATGCACGGTGCCTCTAATGTATTCGAAGAAGCGGCGCGAATACAATTGATGGCTGCCGACACGTGCATTTTCCCAATAATATTAATCCATTGGTGTATTGTGGGTACATATCCTGATTCTAAACAACGTGTCAACATACTCGAATCGTTTTTTTTGAGAGCGATTTTAAACCGGCGTTCTATGATAATGTTTTTTTGCTGTACTCGTGCTTCAGACATGATGGGAGCTGTTACAGACGTAGTCACCATGACCACCGGGTCTAGTTTTTGTTTTGTAGCTACATGTGTATCTGTCGGCTGTATTCGTTGCCTTTTTAATATCACAGGATCCTGATCCTGACGAATCGCGGACGACTGAAGCATATAAAATATAAATAAAAAATTGGCATTTATATACCTATAAATCGGATCCCAAATAATGCATACCGAATGAATTCAATGGAAATTCTTCAATATAAAAGTCGATACTATATTAGCATGTCCAACATTCAACAAACATTGGGTCTTGACGACCGTCAATTTGAACAGACTGTGGATCGATATTCTTTGTCCAAAAAAACACTGGAGATGAAAGACAACAATATATCATGCAAGTCTGCCTGTAATTTTTTGTCATGGTATATGGATTGCTCTTATGATCTCTTACCAAATGTTGCAAATTTCAGACATTCGCTTACAAAATATACGAAAAAAATCCCAAAACGAGTTTTGTCGAGATCGCACCGTATTGAAATAGCCTTTCGACAAAAGTACGCTTGTAATTTTTGTAATTTATTTCCCATACCCCCGACATTTGAAGTGGATCACATAGACGCCCTAGAAGATGGTGGTCAAGACATAGCTTCAAACTTACAGGCACTGTGTGTACCATGTCATAGAGAAAAGACAAGGTTAAATCGACTGCGTAAGCATTCACTTTTTAGGGACGAAGCCTCTGTCCAATACGACGTTCTCACTAACAAACAACAAATACAAGAAACAACGGCACAAACATATCCAATCACACAAAATATATTTAGTAAATATTTTTCCAAAGAATAAAAACAAGTTAACAGTAGTTTTTAACGGATAAAGTTTTTATTTTTAAAATCTTGGACAGCTGCACGAATAGCATCCTCTGCCAACATACTACAATGAAGTTTGACCGGTGGTAACCTTAAATGAGCCGCAATGTCTTTATTTGTAATTTCAATTGCTTCGCCGATAGTTTTGCCTTTGACCCACTCAGTCGCAACGGAGGATGAAGCAATTGCACTACCACATCCAAATGTTTTAAATGTACTCTGTACTATAACACCATTTTCATTCACTTCGATATCTAGTTTCATAACATCTCCACAGGCTGGTGCACCAACTAACCCCGAGCCAACACGATTTGATTTTGCATCTAACGAACCAACGTTTCGTGGACGCTCGTAGTGGTCAACGACATTATCATGGTACATACGCGCTACAGTAGGTCGGAAGGAAGTTGTTCTGAAAATGGCACTTGTGAAAGTGCGTAACATTTTTTGTTTTTGTTTTTTGACTGTATTTATATGTCATATTTTGAAACAAATGGCTTCTGTTGCAACTCCACCGAAAAATGTTTGGCAATGGTGGAATGACCATGCGTGGATTAATTACGATACAAGAATTTCAGATCTCATTGACCAAAAAATTCAAGACGGTACTATGGTGGTCACATTTAGTTTTGGCAGCAATAACTATGAAATCAATCTGTTTTCATTAGAACAGAAAAACTTGACCACAGATTTCTACAGACGTATTCGCTGTTCAGTTATCTCGACGATTGAAATAAAGTGGCAATGGGATAACAATGGGACATGGACGGATTACGACGATGCAATCAATGTAGAAATTAGCAACAACTCACCTAACAACACAGAAGCTGATATTAACGGCCAATCGTATCAGATTAATCCCGAAAATATGATCCAAATCAACACAACCTCCAATGCTGAAAGAGCCGTTCGACAGCAGATTGTGGTTCCGGTAGCAGCCGCCGCCCCTCCAGATTTGCCCGCAATGGACATGACGTGCGGCATTTGTTATGAACGAAACAAAGATACGGTGTTTGTACCTTGTGGTCATATGTTTTGTCGAACATGTGCCGCGCGTTTGTCTGGTAGAGATGCACCATGTCCACTTTGTCGTGCACGAATTCAAAAAATTGTATATGTGACATTATAAAATCATATATATATAAAAGAATTCGATTTATTAAAATGTGGGTTCTTGTTCTTGTGAGTTTACCTTTGATTGTTGTTACATTTTTTTCGCGAAAACTGTTGCCGATCATTACGTGGGTTGTATTTTTAGCCGTTGTTCTCTTTTGTAATCCCAGTCACCAAGACTTTAGATTTGATATGACTATCAAGCGCATATCCAGACATAGGAATTGGCCGTCTACCTTTGACATGCCCGAAGGCCATTACCATGAGCCTTTATCAGAAACAGAACTCGTCGATTTTTTAAAACACAATGCGCGTTCTCTCCGAGTCATGGGTGGGATGGAATCATATAGCCCCCTGATACACAGCGCGACTGTTCTAAATATTAAGCATTTGAACCGGGTCAAACATTATAACGGATCACATATAAGATGCGAAGCCGGTATGACCATTAAAGAAGTGCAGGATTATTTGGCCAATTATCGTCAATCATTAAGAGGGATCGGGACATATTTAGACACAACACTGGGCGGGGCATTTTCCACTTCTTTCTCTGGAAGATTTCAAACGTCCTTTTCTGATCATGTGACATGGGCTCGCACCTTAAATGCAGTAGGTACATCTATAGAATGGATCGATGACCTATTTTATTTGCGTGATTCCATGGGTATGTTAGGTATTGTTGTTGAAATGGAATTGCAAGTGTTTCCGAATCGCGATTATGAGATTTTCTACAAACAAAGAGATATCGGATGGACAGAACCCGCCGATGGATTCCAAATGAACACACATCTATATGCATCTCAAGGTGAAGCGGCGACTTATCGTCTTCTACCCGGCCCGCCAGAATTTGTCAATAGACAGGGGTCTTATTGGGTTATGTCGGAAATATATGATTTTATATATACACCAATATCTTATTTCATACCTATTCATTGGATTGGACAACCGGATGCACGACAAACCATCCGACAATTATCAACAAACGATGTACCCTATTTTGGTCTGACATATTTAAATTATAGAATACCGGTGGAATTTTGTAAGGCATTTCTAAACGAAATGGAAGATCAGGATGGTCTTGTACGTGTCAAATATTTACCACCAAAACAGGCTTGTTTGGCTCATCACCAATCAGTATGTGAAGTTGAAATTCACATACCCAATCATAAATATATCATACAATATGAATCACTTGTGCGCAAATATGGTGGGTATAGCCATTGGGGTGGTTATTATGAAGGTAATATCACCAAACAAATCGAAAGTTTCGATTGTTATGTAGAGTTTGAAAAATTACGAAAAAAACATGATCCGACCGGGCGGTTTTTGAACAATTATTTGAAGGGAGTCCCTGGTGCACAATATTATTGGCGGTCGGCGGGTAGAGTTTATGTGTATTGTATTGTTTTAGCACTCTTTGTCATTGTAACCATCTTTAGTTATTGGAAACAGCACATTACAGTATGTGGGAGAGGGCGTACTCTTCGCAAATTTAAAACTTGAAGTTTCAAGTTCAACATATGTTACGAATATTCTGTTTTTTTATTAGCGAATGTAAATAATATTGAAATCCTAAAAAATGCCACTACTTTCTAGTGCAACTGAATGCCATACAGCAGTTGAAGAAGACAATAGTTGTTTCCTTTTGGCGGCGACAAATAATGATTTATTAGTATCTGACGAAGACGGAGAAACTCCTTTGCATTATGCTGCAACAAACAATAACATTAAAATATGCGAATTACTGGTTTCTAAGTGTGAATTTCTATTAGATATTAGAGATAAATATGGCATGACGGCATTGGATTGGGCACGTGAACGGGACTGTTATGAAGTTATTGCATTTCTTGAAAGCGTTGTTGTTTCGTAAATTTAAAACTTGAGTTTTAAATCTTCTGTAAAATGATGTGTAGCCATTGGCTTTGGACAGGAGTGATCTTGTGAGCAGGAGTGATCAATAACATCGTTCAATTTACAACGTAGTTCCTGTAGTTTCTTCAAATGTTCTGTCAACAGTGTTTTTTTAAATTCTTCAGGCATATTTAAAGCCCTTATATTGGCAATTTCACGTTCTTCTTTATTTAGTTCATATTGAAGATTATAAACAGTAGATTTAACACAATTTGATACATCTTTTATTCGTTTATAAAGTTCGGACATTTATAATATAATATCCGATTAAATACTATTAAAAATCTAAACATTAAGGAAGTATAAACAAACATCTACACATTTAAATATGTTACGAAAAATAGTTGCCCATACCACAACTGCATCTCTGTCGGCGATGGCTGGTTGGTCAATTCCGACCTATGTTGAATTGCCCACGACATTTTTATTAACTGCACCATTCTTTCAGAAAAAAGTATCAACAATCTCTCCATCACAACCATTTGTGATTGATATTGGCGCTATGGAATTGGTACAAACGTTGGTCGCATGTTCAACTGTTGCTTTGTGTTATTGGAAAGGTGTGGGATTTGCCGATATTGCTTATGCCACGCGTAGATCTGTACAAGATTTAAAGACAGCTTTACTAACAGCCAAAAAACTGATTATAGATCAAATAAACGGTGTTGAAAAAACATTAAATCAGAGGGCCGATCAATTGGACAATAAAATAGTAGACGAGGCAGCGCGAATCAGACAAAATATTGAGACTCTTCACAATGACCAGACAAGCGCCACCGCGTCTGTTCGGGGAGATATTCAGGAATTAACATCAACAGTACATGACATTGATCAAAAAGTGACAAAAATTGAAACAATGTCGTTGTTATCTTCGCGAGGCGTGTCTTTTCTTTGCGGTACAATGATTCCAAAAAAATAAATGACGTCTTTATTTTTTGGCAGCGAAGCGTCTGCCCGAGATGTCTACAAAATTCCACCAGAAGTATACGCCCAGAATGGTCTGCTAAAACCCAGAATGGTCTGCTAAAATTTCCACCGTCGCCGTAGGCGTATACGCACAGAATGGGCTGCTCAAAATTCCGGCATACTTCTGGACGGTGGAATTTGGACGCTCGGGCAGACCATTTCCGGCATACTTCTGGGCAGACCATTTCCGGCATACTTCTGGGCAGACCATTTCCGGCATACTTCTGGACGGTGGAATTTGGACGCTCGGGCAGACCCAGACCATTTGCCCTTAATTAGGAATTGAATTTTGTATAAATATTTCAGAGAAAGTAAGGAATAAGAGTTTTTGCGAATACACTGATATATTATAGATGTACATAACCAAGTATGGTGACTGTTGAACTCCACGTTTTCGCTCAGATCGTCACCCTCATCATTTCAATTGTGAATGTGTTTTATTATCTATATGTACACAAGTATACAAAGTATTCCCATTTGATGAAATGGGAAGTCATTTGGGTGGCTTCAGTCGAGACGGTAAATTACATCGTCCAGCTCTGCACTGGTTCTATGCGCGTGGATCTGGGTGGCGGCCGTCGTTTCCCATGGAGCCGCTATGTGGCGTGGCAGTTGACTTGTCCCGTATTGCTCTCTTTTATTGTGACCTCTGTTCTGAAAAAAAAAAATGTACGTATTAATATTCAAGTTTTGATGCTTTTGCAATTTATTCTGTTGTCTGGAATGACTGCCTCACTGTTAGTCGATATGTCTATGAAGATTATGTTCGTGTGCATGGCTTCGTTTGGCTTTTTGTATCTGGACTATTATCTGTTTTCAAATCGCCCGACGGACAAAACACGCGAAAAATCAACGCATTTGTTGGTATTTTTCACATCGTCATGGACTCTATTCCCCATTCTATTCATTCTCGGCCCAGAAATGACGGGTGTGATGCCATTCGAATACACTTTGATTGGTCACGCGATTGGCGATCTAATTTCAAAGAATTTGTTTGGTATTTTGGCTTGGAATTATTTGAAGCATATGGAATCGGTCTCCCCGAAAAAAAAGAAGAAACCAAAAGTCAGGGGCCCGCAAGCGCCTACTCCTTCGGAGATATCCACACCCAGGCGCACAGCTTGGGTGTCCGAAGCTGTCAGAGACATAGAAGCTGGCACCGCCCTCCCCCCACTTACTATTAAACTTGACCAGAAATCTGATCAGCCAGAAGAGTATGAATCTTCATCAGGCAGTGAAGAAGAGACTGAAGATAATAATCCTACTGAGACCTCTTCCCCCGGAGAAGAACCACGTCTTGCGAACGCACGTCTCATGGAACTGGAGAAACGTTTCTCAATTTTGATGGCAGAGAGGGAGAAATATATGAAAACTCATCTGGCACTCGGTGGGTCTTTTGTCGCAAATTTGCCTTTGGGACTACAAATGCGAGAGAATCCTCTTATGTAATGATTATTCCATATTTTAATTAACTGAATATTGTATATTAAAATTCCAACTTCTTTATGAGTCGGTATGTATTTCGAGAAGAAGAGCCTTCTGAAACACATGTTTCAACAGCTGTTCAGGGTCATAGGGGTTGGAATATAATGAACTGTTTTTCTAAAAAGAAATCCTCCGGTTCTTGTTCGGAAGTACATATTCCGAGTCAGTGTACATCATTGTCAGAAGCAGTACACCGCGCATCGAGAAACAAAATCCGTCGAATCTCGATTGCTTCTGGATCATATGTTATGGAGGAAAATGTTTTTATTAATGTCAGCAACCTTATAATTAAAGGCGCTGGTATTGATTCAACTTGTCTCCACTATATGGGGTATCATGGTAAAATACAACTAAATTCAGGCTGTCAAAATGTAATTATTGAAGGCATTCATTTATGTTGTGAAGGCAGTGGAAATGGCATTGAAATACTTAACAAATCGTCTGTTGACTTGAAAAACATGAAAATATCTGGTGGGGGTTTCGGCGTATATGCTAATAAAATGTCGACCGTGAATATATATGATTCAGTCATATGTGGAAACACGTGTCCGGGCATATGTGTGGAGGACTCTGGTACAATGTGTAATGTATATAACACTAAGATAATCAATAATGATTCAAATGGGTGTTTTGCGAACAGGATGGGAAGAATTACGATGTACAACAGTACGGTATTGCAAAATAAAGAAGCCAATTACAGCACGTGTGATAATGGTATCATCACAAACAAATCATCATTTCGTTTAGTTTACAGAAAATATCAATGGGGAATCACACGAGTAGCTACCGATTAAAAAAAGAAATATTTATACTTTCATTCACAAATGTTATACATTATCTGTAAACGATCTAATTCCTTCTAAATCACAAACACATTTAGTAGTCAATGTTGTGTAATCTGTCAACATGTAAGAAGCAATGGTTGCTACCAGACAATATGTTTGTACCTGTAAGGTAAGCGTATATTTGCTGCTATAATGATTTTCAGCGCATCCATAACATGTTCCTTGGTCGTATTGAGAGAAAAATACACCTGCATGCGTGGCGCGAACATTGCCCCTCAAAATAAAATAAATTTTATTGGCTGGAGTATTTTCCACACACAAACAAGTGCCTGGCGCATACATTTCGAACGAAATCGATTTTGCTTGATCTTTGAAGCCGGATAACAGGGCATGTTGTGGCAACATTCTTTTGCGCATAATGAGAGTAATTTTACTTTTAATCTGTGAAGGCATACTTTCCAAAAAATCGTCCAACAATTCCCTTGGATTATACCAATAATAGTCATAAATTTGCGAATATAAAAAATCATTGAGACGAATGGATCGGAGTAGAAAAGTAACATGGACGCGCTGATTGTTCAATTTCCGTTCAATATTGCGCTTGTTTGTAATGCTTTGAGTAATGGATGCTACTGTAATACCAGCCCACATCACACCAATCCCCATCACAAACATGGAAAAAATATATTCCGAAGGCGTTGTGCCGACAATGTCGCCAAATCCAACCGTAGATAATGTCGTAAATGCCCAATATGTCGAAGTTATATAACATGACCATATATCTAGTTGTTCGTGTTTGCGAAAGGTGGTATTTGTGGAATGATTGCGCATGATTATAGATTCTTCGACATGCCGTGAGAAAGCATGTTTATTGATCCAAGAGTCGGGATATTCGACTACACCAATGGTAAACCACAAACACCCAATGATATGGCATAGAACTGCCAAAATTGTAAATTGTTTGGTCAGAACAACACACGGCCGTGTTTTAAGAGACAGCAGTGGTTTTATTTTGGCCATTCTCATCAAACGAACTAAACGGACTGCCCGTACAGCTCGGATAGAGCGACTTAGTTTGGATATCTTTGCATGTTTAATCAAATTATATTCCTTACTGTGGAATGTGAGTTCTTCCAAGATGTAATGCCATGGGAAGGTGGACAAAATATCAATCACAAACCATGTTTGTAAATAACGCATGGCAATGCGTTTTCTATCGTAGATAATTTGACCGTGTGAATGGTATGCGCAGTTGAAACTCATCAATATATCCAATACAAATACAATATTAAAAATGACTTCAAATCCAATCCATCCTTGAAGGTCAAATGCTATTTCCAAGGGAGTCAGAATAGTAATCGCCGCAAGACATAGCAATACTGAATTGTCCAGAACAAATTTACTCGTCGATTCTGGTTCTAAAACACACTTTGGTCTTTGCAGCGCGAGATCTGCTACAGAAGGCCTTTCGCGATACACATAGCGACTCATATTGCATACAAAAACAAAGATGCAGATCCAAAAATGATTATGTTCAGATAATGTGTATCTATCTGTAAAAATCCCACATATGTAAAGAATACTCGTTTTCGCGATTAACATGATATAATTGTCCATGTATGTCTCTGTCCATCGACACCTCAGCCTTGTCAGGCACAAATATCGGAGATTCGAAATGGTCAACGCCCCCGAGTGAATCACCCTCTTCTCTGATGTTGCGCCGTAAACAGCGCGAACTGGATCACTGTATCATCGAAAATCCGAACATTGCTTCAATTTCTCAGTTTAAAGGCACTGACGGGACGTTTGCAGTGTTCACTGATAAAAGGGAGCGTGTGTTGGCCGTGAATAAAGAGTTCACGGAATATACTGGTTTTAATTTAAAGCAATTGATCGGAAAAAATTGCAATATTCTGCAACATCGGTTCGATCAACGAAATGACGAACAAATTAAACTCATTAAAAGTGCACTTGTTGATCTCAAACCTATCACAACGCATTTAATTAACTACACCTGGAACGAAGATGAATTTTTGACTGTTATCTCCATCCGACCCGTTGTTATTAAAGGTGTTCACATTGGTTTTTATTCTGTCCAAATGCCAGCTTTATGGGTTTCGGTCGCGCGTCCTCTCAAGCCATCAACACCCAGCCCAACCCCGGTTTGCAGACGTCTAATTCGTTCTACAAATATTAACAACGAATTAGCACGAATGGACATTCGCCCCGCAGAAAATGTGAAAATGTCTGCTTATGTTCTGAAACGTTATGCCGCTCTAAAAAAGCTTTTGAATAGTGACAAAAATTGAAACAATGTCGTTGTTATCTTCGCGAGGCGTGTCTTTTCTTTGCGGTACAATGATTCCGAAAACTATTATTTATGGTTCCAATAACTCTGGGTCAGAACATTTATCCTAAATATTTAAAGAAAACACACTAAATTTTTAAATTCACATGACAGTTGTAATTTGTACCATATCAACAATGAATGACGTCTTTCTCTGTAACGTCTTTTTTTAATCGCCCATTTTTTCCATTTTTTTGCCGTAATAAACGCTATAACTATTTCACGACAATGTGGATCCCTTGTCATTTTTAGTGGTGTTTTATGATTGTAATTATAAATATCGACACGGGCATTTGCCTGCAATAAAATAGACACAAGACGCGGAAATCCCCAAATTAAAGCTAAATGTAACCCTGTATTTCCGTCAGAATCTATTCCATTGACAGGGACATCGTTATTAATCATTAACCACAATACATCACAGTGGCCTTGGGTTTGTCCACCATTGCAAACAGTATGTATAGTTGTTGAATTATTGATCCAGAGTGCATGTACAAGTTGGTGATATCTTCTTTCGGTGGAATGAAGCAAAAATCGATTCACTTTTGCAATAGAACCTTGATGGATACATTGCCACCAAAACATTTGGTTAAAAAACAGGTCTTAAATCTAATCGAAAAAAATCCACTTGTTAGCAATCGTTTTGCTCTTAATATTTCCACAGGCTGGAATTCCATGAAAAATTACTTGATCATTTTTATAAAGCCCTTTATTTCTCTACCTAGTTTAATACAGTCACCTGAAAATTTACCAGAACACTCATTATTTTTTGTGACGCGACTCTTAAGTTCCAAAAAAACCTGAAGTACTTGTTCAATGGTCATGGATGTAATCTTTTTATCGGAAGCCCAAGTTTTGAACAAGTCATAAATGACCGTCTTTTTTTTGCCTTTCAAAAATAATTTGTATTGTTTCTTGTCAGCGTCCATCTTTTTTTTGACTGACTTATCCGTACCGTAAGCATTCGCAGCTTTAATATACCGCCCTAATATTGCTAAAATATCTTTTTTCTGTGTATCTATGTTGGTAAACGGTTTCTTTTTATCTTTCCCGGTCGACATTTCCGCATATTCGAATTGATGATACTGTGCCATAATATTATTTTGATGGTTAACTTATATACGGTGATTGTTTTGAATACACTATAAAAAAGCCAACTACTTTCCTAAAGATGATTCGCTTCTATTTATTGACATCTCATCATACCATTTCGGCAGTCATGGCTAGTTTAATGTTGTACCAATATTTCATGGATTCCGACGATTCCACCTATAAAAGAAACCTACACAATAAACAGAATGATTAAATTGAATGTTGGCGGCCAGCTGTTTATAACATCGAGCGAAACCATTTCGTCTGAACATTCTATGCTTGCAGTCATGCTCCAACACGAAAACCCTGCCAAAATTATTGATGGGGCTTTTTTCATTGACAGAGATCCTAAAGTTTTTCGATGGATCTTGAACTATTTGCGGGGTTCCAAAATCTTGCCCAAAAAATATTCAATAGAGATGTATTTATTATTGGAAGAAGCCCATTATTTTGCGGTCGACGGGTTGGTGGCGCGGATTCACCACCTTATGACACCAAGTTTCAAAAAGAATGATTTTGTCACCGTTCGAGGATCCAAATTTACGATTTTGAATATTGAACAACATAGTTATATTGTACAGCGATTACATGGTAAATTTAAGATTGACATTGACGAGAACATGGAGCCTACCAAAATTGAAGTGGATGATGTTGTAATGGGATTTTCAAAGACGAAACAAAAGAGATTACCAGGCATTTGCATGGCCATCCAAGGTAAGAATTATACAATACAATTTAATGGTTATAATGGACAAGAAATATTGTTAATAGGTGCTTTACGATTTTAAGTATATACATATCGTTTTTTTTTTGATGTACATGATTATTCTTGCCATTGATCCTGGATTAAAAAACTTGGGTTGGGCAGTGTACGATACCTCTAAAAATAGCTTCTTAAGTTTTGGACGGTATAATTTATTAGAGGGTCATCCCAAAAAGATGCATACAAAATATGCTTTCTTGGTACGCTCGTTTATCGATGCGTCCAAAAAGGTGTTTGAGACCGCCGATAAAATTTGCATCGAAATTCAGATGGCGGCAAAATTTAAAGTGATAGCGACTGCTTTTCAGTGTTTCTTTTGGGATCGTTCTGAATTGATATCGCCGCGATCTGTGCGGTGTCATTTTAAAATATCTACGGGCAATTATGCTAAAAATAAGAAAGCGTCTATAGCCATTATACCAAAGTTAGAGATCCCACTTCGAAATAAGCAATGGTTTCATTCGTTTGACAAAAACAAAAGAGATGATGTGGCAGACGCTATGCTTTTGGCGTTGTATTGGGTCAATGTCAAGCTGAAAAAAGACACCACAAAAAAAAGAAAACGTTCGTCATCCAATATTCAAGAAAACTAAAGGGTATATAAAATGACTCGGTCAATATTGAATGTTTCAATATTTAATTATGTTGTTCTGTTTTTTGTGGTTCATCCGTGTTTGGATTTGTATGTTCAAATGGTGTCTGTGCCCCCTCTCTGCCAGTTGTCGTGTGTGTGGCCGATTTTTTAAGTTTATGAAGGAATGCAATGGAGAACTTGCCGACATATCCGAAAACTCGCGCGTAAATGGACAAAATACCACCAAGAACTCCTAATGTCTCAAATACGTTATAATCGCCATGCCATACATGAAATGCGTACAGTACGAGTAGACCAGCACACAGAGCACCTCCAACCTGTTGTATTCTGGTAAATACAGTTTGAAATCGTTTGCGTAATTCTAGGTCGATATCGTTAAGATCTTCCAAATCTTCGTATGTTAACTTGTGGCTATGCATACTACGGGCAAACCAGGGGTATTTGTTCAAAAATATGTACACTATGGTTATAGACGCCGGAACCATATATAAACGTGTTCTACATTCTGGTATTAATGTACCCGCAGCTAAAATAATAATACCTGGCCAAGCTAACCAGGATTCCATTTTATATAATTATTATAGATTAAATACAGTGGGTTTGTTGTCCCTTCCACTAACAAAAAATACATATAAATAAACATGTTTTAATAAAAAAAAATGTCTGTTGTATTGGTATCAGAATACAATAAATTAAAAGATGAAATCAACGAGTTATATTCGAACTGGTACGGGATTCCCCAAAAAGATAGGTTAAAATATGATGCCTTACAAGCAAAAATTATAAAATTACAAAAAGAAAATGAACGATTAAAGTCATACAACATTAAATTCTAAAAAAGTTAACAAACCCTTCTTATTTTTGTAATTTTGTAATGGTAAAAAGTTTGGAATTCATGGTCTGAAATGAGACCAGGATATTATAAACATATACAGACAAGGGCCAAGACGAGCGCCACTAAGACGCGAGCCGCTACTTACCTCTGAGATAGAAGGAGAGAGAGTGATGTCTGTATTGCTACCAGATGGGACAATACTGTGTGTAGGGACAGCAGTGGAGGATGGTGACGGACTAATAGGATTGTTCTTTGTATAAGTGGAGGATGGTGCTGGGGTTGCAACGTCTACCACAGTATTCACAAAAGGTTGATTTTGAAGGACATCAAGGTCGCACAAGTCTTTGCCAGGGCCGATGCATTCATATACTATAACTAGTTGTTCTACTGATCCACCGTCCAGTCGTCGCCCGCGTTTCGAGTCCAAAAACTCTTTACTAACATCAATGTTCAATTGACATTCTTTAACCTGACGATTGTTTTTATTTTGACAACACTGGTTACTTTTGAAAATTGCATAGTGTATCCGTCCTGGGTCAAACACATCTCTACTGATGCTGATGTCGTAGAATAGTAACCCAGGGCGCCTTATATAAATTGAAATCTGAGCACATATTTCTTTGCCGGGGTTTCCATGGACATATCCGCCCAGTGAATCTGCATCCGTATCCATTCCAGTCGGAGGTGGCGGTGCTTTGGTTAATTTTTTGCGCTTAGTTGTTCGATCAGTGACGATGGAAACATTTGCAGTGATGTTAAGTGCTGCTGTGTCCAGTACCTGGATTTTGCGAAAAGTTACATTTGTGTTATTTGTTGGTGGTGGAAGTGGCTGACCACGAGGGTCTCGAAAATACATGTGTGAATAAAGATTGCAGTCTTGTTGACACGTTCCCCAATAACCATGTGAATTGTCATTCCTCGAACATTTGTTATGATCCTCAAACCCTGCACAGGCAGCAATTGTGTCGGTTATGGTCATACCACTTGATGTTGTAATGCGATTTGGCCCATAACGTGTATCAAACCACTTTTGACGCAATATCCGACATTTCCCATCTACAATTTGGAAAGCCACACACGGTGTGCCCTGTGGTAACCACCTTGCTTCTGCACAAGCCGCACAGCATTCTTCCGCCGTGTTAATTGAATTGTAGCGAACGGCTTGCATACATTGACTGGGATCCTGTGCACAATCATGATTAGGAAGTTCAATACCATCTGGCAAACGACCTTTGGGTTTGATAGTATTGGTACCAGTGACCTTGGTAAAATTATACTGATGTGCACATCGTCCGGCATTCTGAAGATCAGCAGCATCAGCGGCGCCCGCAGCGGGTCTCCAGTATAAATAATCATTAGTCGCGCCACATGCGTCAATTTTATCTAACGGGCGTCCACTCGAAGTGTCTAAATTTCCACGCATCATTAACTCTCTATCAATACGACAAGTTGTTCCGTATAAATCAAATCGAACGGCAGCACCACCATGTGCAATATCAACACCATCATATTTCATTGCCTCTTTACAGCAATCGACAATGTCTCCCACAAAACCTTGCAATTCAACTCGGCCAAAATCTGCCATGGTCCATGTTTTGGACGGATGGACATTATTATAAGTGGAACCATAGCCACATCCAATATTGCCAGAACCTTTCCTCCATCCATGACTTGTCGGCTTCCATCCCTGAGGTGGTGGTTGGCCCCCATTATAACCACCGGCAATAAGCCCTAAAATTTCGCCACAGGCCGCTGTGGACGACATGTCGGGCGGGGTTTGATGTTTTTTGACACAGACGTTCCAATCCTCGCGACAATTATAAGGTGGAAAACACTGACCACCAAGATCTATATTTTGCTTCAATGTCCCCACACCACTTCCCTGATACATACAGACAAGGGGGCCATCTGCACTACCGTGATACGAGACACAGTCAGAGACACATTCTGGTATATTCGACGGGTGTAAATACTTGAGGTTACTATTTAAAACTTTGGAATCAGAGACAGAAATCCATAAAAGTAGAACAAACGCAACAAACATGATCCATTTATTTATAATATTGCATGTAGAAAAATACATAAGTGTAATTTAAGGCTTTAGAATTATTTTGGAAAGCCAATGTTAATAGTTTATTCATATCTGTGTAAAAGTATCGGTGTGGATTGACGCAGTATTTGAAAGTCTCATTTAATGCACATATGACAAATTTCAACTAAAAAACAGGAAAATATTAATAAAAATGTCCTCAAACAACACCACCCCAATGAATCTTGGCGAATTATTAAATATCTCAAATGATGTCAAAATATTCACATGTGACGACTTTAAAGGGAATATCGAGATTACGGTAGAAAACAGTATGTATCTTTTTTATGCACGAAAAATCAAAAATTCTACTTCAGTTCTGACTGAAACTCCAATAGATGTATTTGACATGGAAACCGAAACTCCTACACCTGGCAGTAATAATTATATACGTCTGGGAGGTTCTTCTGTAAATGAAAAAATCCATCAATTACTCGAACATTGTAATTAGATCTACAATTACTAATATTCGGTCTAAAACTTGAACTCTAAAACTTGAACTTTCTTAATTTTAGAACTCACATAATTTAGACATATTCTAAATATAACTTATCTTAGTAAATATATTCATAATGTCTTCTATAGCCATATTAGCTTCCACAACAACTGATCCATTGGCCCCTCCGACCTCACCAATGAACTCAGGTACGCATTCCGAGTCGTCTGAGCACAAAAGCAGCCAGTCTATACTTCCAAACGCCGACTTTTATTGGTGCACGTCCACTAAGACTTGGACGACCAGTAGACCCGATGATTTTTCTGATTACCTTGTCATCGAAATCCAGAACTCAAAGAACGCCGCAGTGCTCGGGGCACTTCGCAAGTACCAGCAGGGTCTTCCAAACAAACGTAAAAGCGGTGATTACATCCGTGAGGGTATTATCAACTGGCTGCATACCCGTGAAACTTCCGTGATATCTCTCGACCAAGAGGAGGCCTTTGTCAAGCATGTCTGGTTTCACATGAACGAGGCTATTCGACGTGATCGTGATGCAGATGAGGAGATTAAACTTCAACGCGAGTTGGAAAAGGCCAAAATAGCACTCAAGAGTCATTATGCCGATTTTCCAGAGGAGGCCAAGACGGATGCCGAGCTTTGTGTACTCAAGAATCATCTTGGAACTTGGTCTAAAGTTGTTACGGGCGAACAACGGCGTATTGCTTCCAAAAAGCGTCACGACAAGGAGGAGCGCCTCATTGCAACCAAGTTTTGTGGAGATCGTCCTGCGTACAACCGGTGGAAGACACTCAACGAGAAGGTTTCGTTGGGGCGTATTCGAGATGTTTCACCTCAGCTTCTGATCAAGTTTGCCAAGTGGTTAGAGGCCAATCCCGACTTCCTTTACCCTGGTAGCTGTGACATTTCTTACTCACAGGCAGAATATAAGATTGATCCAACTACGGACGCGTTCTTCTCTTCTGGAATCCGCGATACGCCGGTACAGCACTTTGACGTATCCGATGCAAATATGTTGTCAGCGATCAAGTCTTTGATGACTGGTTTAAAGCACGCGCGTATAATCACAACGCTTACGTTTGATCGTTCTCCCAAGCAATTTACTATGACTGATAAATATCCCATCATGGACATGCACGGATGTGAGCGTCTTATTAGTGGATGTCAATGTTCGATAATTGCTATTCATGACAATAAGCTTGTGTTTGAGAGGTCGAGCACCATAATCAAGCGCCTTCCAGATGAGTACCACACACAGCTTAAGGGACACTGTGAGCGAGAACGCATGTTTAAGGAATTGTATGTACACAATGTGTATTTATATGAACCCGGGTTGGTCAGTAAGGTGGAGTGTAATGGTCATACGGAGATGGGGGAGAGGTTTAATATTCATCTTCGTGGCACCTCTCGGGCAAGTAAGACTTTTTCGTTTGACACCCTCGAGAACAAAAAGCGCCTTGATTTTTTGGCGGGGTTAAAGAAGGAGGCTATGGTTAAAAAGACCGCTGCACAACAATCTCGAGTAGATGCAGCTCGTGTACACCCGCCCTCACCTCGTGGGTCTCGTCATAGTAATATGGCACAAGAGATTATTGAGCTCGGAAAAATGTTGAAGGATGGCCTTTTGACTAACGATGAGTTTTGTAAAGCAAAGGCAGATCTTCTTCGCTAAAATTAAATATAAATAGCAAAAACTACAACATTAAATGATTTACAGATATACTTTATTGTTTAGTTCATTTGTATTGATATTTATTTCTGGTGTTGTTTCACTAATACTATGGACTAATAGTGTGTCTGATTTTTGGTGGTTATTTGCCTCTGTGTGTTTGTTAATATGTCCAATTGGATCGTCTTGTTTTGTTTTCTTTATGATTAATAAAGTAACACCCCAAGAACCACTGCTAAATCTGGATCTTTTTGACGATTCCTGTAATCAAAAAATACAATACGACAACATTTAATCTTTTTCTCTTCTACAAAAATGTCGTACAAAAAGCTAGAACCACTACTAGATCTTTAGTCTTTTTTGTTTACAAAAACTTCTTGTATAAAAGGATTGTTTACTTGGCATATAAACATGTGCTGTGCACGTTCAAGTTGTGTATTTGTCTGCTTCCATTGTTTGAGCCATCTCCGAATCCATGTTTGAGTATGATCAATGATGGAACTTTTGTCGCTATGTCTGACGATTTTGTTCCATTTATGTACTGTTGTTTCTATGGTTCCACATTGAAATTCTGTTTCTGCCAACACAAGTGCTGCATTTTTCAAAGCCTGGTCGTCCAAGACATCTATCGTTCGCAGTTTTTTGAGGGCATCATCTCTTGTTTGTATAATATCTTTTGACAACTGCAGGAGATCTTCAAGCCATTTTTGTATATAATCATAAATATCTTTTTCTAAAGTTTCCGAAAGTATTTGAAGTTCCCAGGTATTTTCTGGACATTCCTTATCGTGCCTTGTCACATCGATGATTTGTTTCAAAAGGGCTGTGTATTGAACAACTTGCTGTGTAAATTTGGTGATTAGTGTGGCTGTACTTGCTATTTTTGTCCATGCTTCGATTTTGGGATGTTCG
>Ga0115000_10001433_pt1 | contig 21207 bp, 37 predicted proteins | sample ArcticOcean_MG_C_6_FD_89690 | JGI IMG/M metagenome (GOLD analysis project Ga0115000, IMG submission 89690) | Marine microbial communities from western Arctic Ocean - ArcticOcean_MG_CB8_128 | ecosystem: Environmental > Aquatic > Marine > Oceanic | place: Arctic Ocean: Canada Basin | collected... | reverse complement strand
GAGTTAGAGATTGAATTAATAACACCAATTGCAATGGATAAAGAGCTTCGCTTTGCAATCAGAGAAGGTGGCCATACAGTTGGCGCCGGTGTTGTAACAGAGATAGTAGAATAAGGTAGCATTAATTTTGGCTAAACAAACAATACGAATTAGTTTAAAAGCTTACGATCATTCATTGATTGATAAGTCAACTGAAAAAATAGTTAAGACTGCTAAGTCAACGGGCGCAGTTATATCTGGTCCTATCCCTTTGCCAACTAAAAGAACAATTTATACTGTTCTTAGGTCGCCATTTGTTGATAAAAAATCACGTGAGCAATTTCAAACTAAAATTCACAAACGTTTAATAGATATTTTAAACTCTACTCCTAAGACTGTCGAAGCATTAATGAAGCTTGATTTGCCAGCTGGTGTTGACATAGAAATAAAAGTTTAACAATGCGTGGATTAATTGGTAAGAAGATTGGAATGACTCAAATTTTTAATAACGAAGGTGAATCTATACCTGTTACTGTAATAGAGGCCGGTCCTTGTGTGGTTACTCAAGTTAAAACAAAAAACCATGATGGCTATGAAGCTATTCAAGTTGGTTTTGGTGTTCGTAAAAGTAAGCATTCAAATAAAGCATTAGATGGGCATTTTAAAAAAGCAAATACAGAATCAAAAAGATATTTAGCAGAATTTGTTCCTGTTCCTGATTACGCTTACAAAGCAGGTCAAAAATTCAATGTATCTTTATTTAAAGAAGGCGAGTGCGTTGATGTCTCTGGTTCAACTAAGGGTAGAGGTTTTTCTGGAGTTATGAAAAGGCATGGTTTCGCCGGTGGTCCTAAGACTCATGGTCAAAGAGAGCATCCTAGATCTGCTGGTTCTATTGGTCAAGCATCTGATCCTTCTAGGGTTTTCAAAGGAATGAAGATGGCGGGTCAGTATGGAAATAAGCGAATGACTGTAAGAAACTTAGAAGTAGTTTCTGTAGATAAGGATAAAAATTATATTTTGCTTAAGGGAGCTGTCCCTGGAGCAAAAAATGGAATTATTTATATTACAAAGTAAGATGAAAATAAAAGTATTAAAAAAAGATGGAACTAAAGGTACTTCAGTGACAGTAGATGCTTCTGTATTTGGTATAAAGCCCAATGAAAGTGTTGTTCATCAAGCTGTTGTTGCTGAGTTAGCTAATGGTAGGCAAGGCACACATGCTTCAAAAAATAGATCAGCAGTTAGAGGTGGTGGTAGAAAACCGTTTAAACAGAAGGGTCGGGGAGTAGCTAGAGCAGGTACTACAAGATCGCCAATTTGGAAAGGTGGTGGTGTAGTTTTTGGTCCAGAGCCGCATGGCTATGAGACTAAAATGCCAAAGAAAATGCGACGTTTAGCGCGTCGATCAGTATTGTCTGATAAAGCGAGTGCTGGAGATTTAGTTGTTGTAGAGGAGATAGTAGTTAGTAATGGAAAAACAAAAGAATTTATTGAAATATTAAAATCTTTAAGCTTGTATGGTAAAAAACTAACTATCTTAGTATCTGCTGAGAATGAAAAAGTTTTTCTTGCTGCTCGAAATATTCCAAATATTTATGTTATTGAAGCAACCTCTGCTAGTACTTATGATCTATTAGATTGTGAAGTTCTTTTATTTGAAAAAGCAGGTCTAGCATTGTTAAATGATTCATTGATGGTTAAATCCTAATGTCTTATCAGAAAATAATTATTAGGCCGCTTCTTACAGAAAAATTAAGTCGCTTAGAAGAGTCAGAACTCAAGTATGCTTTTCAAGTAGTGAAAGGTGTTAATAAAATTGAAATTAAAAGAGCAATCGAACAAAAATTTGATGTTGAGGTTAAAAAAGTTGCTACAATGAATCGTATTGGCAAAGATAAAAATATGACGGTTAAAAGTGGTGGGCGTACAATACGTACTCACGGTAGTAAGGCTAGTTGGAAAAAGGCAATAGTAACTCTAAAAGAAGGTAATTCGATCAATCTTCTAGAAAATGATGTGGTAGAATAGTGGGTATAAGAACTATAAAACCAACAACTCCAGGAAATAGATTTGCGACAAGGTCTGATTTCGCTGAGATTACTAAAGGTACTCCTGAAAAAAGTTTAACTGTTGCAATAAGAAAAACAGGTGGTCGAAACAATAATGGTAGAATAACTGTTAGACATCGTGGTGGCGGTCATCGTCGTCGTTACAGAATTATTGATTTTAAAAGAAATAAGTTTGATATACCTGCTAAGGTATCATCGATTGAATATGATCCAAATCGTTCTGCGAATATTGCTTTATTATTTTACGCTGATGGTGAAAAAAGATATATTCTTTCACCTTTTGGTATTAAAGTTGGAGATGAATTGATTTCAGGTGAGAATGCGCCTCTTCGTTTGGGAAATTCTCTGCCAGTTAAAAATATAGCAACGGGAATGTTTATTCATAATATTGAGCTGGTTCCAGGTAGAGGTGGTCAGTTAGCTCGTAGCGCAGGTACGGCAGCGCAAGTAATGTCACATGATAGTGGTTTTTCAATTGTTAAGCTACCATCCGGTGAGATTAGGAAAATTGTTGATAAGTGTTTTGTTACTGTAGGAGAAGTTGGAAATAAATCGCATGAACAAATTATTTCTGGAAAAGCTGGTCGTAGTCGTTGGCTTGGCAAAAGACCTACTGTGAGAGGTGTTGTTATGAATCCAGTAGATCACCCTCATGGCGGAGGAGAAGGTAAAACTTCTGGTGGCAGGCATCCTGTTTCACCTTGGGGTCAACCAACAAAAGGTTATAAAACTCGAAAAAAGAATAAAAAATCTAATGATTATATCGTGAAGAGGAGAAAGTAAAATGGCCCGTTCATTAAAAAAAGGTCCATTCGTTGATGTAAAGCTTCAAAAAAAAGTTGATAAAATGAATGAAGGGACTAAAAAGCAAGTTATAAAAACATGGTCACGTCGCTCAATGATAACCCCTGATTTTGTAGGTCATACTTTTGCAGTTCATAATGGCAATAAATTTATTCCTGTTTTTGTATATGAGAATATGGTTGGTCATAAGTTAGGTGAATTTTCGCCAACTCGTACCTTCAGACTTCATTCTGGAGATAGAAAGAAATAAGATGGAAGCAAAAGCAATCACTCGCCATATACGCCAGTCTCCTCGTAAGATAAGAATAGTCTTAGATGAAGTGAGAGGCTGTGGAGCTGAAGAAGCCTTGAATTATTTACATTTCTCTAAGGCTAAAGCTTCTGTATATATTGAAAAAACGCTACGTTCTGCTATTTCAAACCTTTTAAATAAATCTGATAACTCAGATTTAAATACTGAAAATATAAGAGTAAAAGAATGTTATGCTGATGGTGGACCTCATATGAAACGTTTTAGAGCAGCTTCAATGGGTAGAATTTCTAAATTAAACAAACCAACAGCTCATTTGACTGTTGTAGTTGTAGATAGCAATAACTAGGGGGATTTTTTGGGCCAAAAAACACATCCAGTAGGTTTTAGATTACAAATAAATAAGAATTGGCGTTCAACTTGGTTTGCAGGTGCTTCATTTGCAAAAGGATTAGAAGAAGATGTTCGTATCCGTAAATATATTAAAGTCCGTTTACCGAATGCTGGTATTTCAAGAGTTGAGATAAGTAGATCTTCAAAATCTGTAACTGTAACTGTTCATACTGCAAGGCCTGGTATTGTTATTGGTAAAGGTGGCGAAGAAGTTAATAGGCTGAAAGATGAAATTAAACAGCTTACAAAAAAGAAAATTCAAATAAATATTTCAGAAGTTAAGCGTCCGGAATTAGATGCTGCATTAGTTGGTTCAAATATTGGACATCAATTACAAAAAAAAGTATCATACCGAAGAGTAGTGAATAAAGTTATTCAATCTACAATGCGGATGGGTGCAGAGGGTATCCGTGTTAATGTTGCAGGTAGATTAGGTGGTGCGGAAATAGCAAGAAGCGAAAAATTTTCACAAGGGAAAGTGCCATTGCATACACTAAGAGCAGAAATAGATTATGTTCTTACAGAGGTGCCGACTCAGTATGGAATTATTGGAATTAAAGTTTGGATTTGTAAAGGTCAATCAACTAGATAAAAAATTATGTTAGAACCTAAAAAAACAAAATTTCGTAGACATCATCGTGGAAACCGTAAAGGAATGGCTAAAGGTGGTGACTATGTAGCATTTGGCACATATGGACTTAAAGCTGTAGAGGCTGGATGGGTTACTGGTAGACAAATTGAAGCTTGTCGTATATCAATTACGCGTGTTATTAGAAAAATAGGTAAAATGTGGATTCGTATTTTTCCGGATAAACCTATTACAAAGAAACCTGCTGAAACAAGAATGGGTAAAGGTAAAGGTTCTCCAGAATATTGGGTTGCAGTCGTAAAGCCAGGGCGAATTTTATTTGAAGTTGAAGGTGTTGATCGTGCTGGAGCTGAAGAAGCATTTCATAATGCATCGCATAAGCTTCCAATTAAAACAAAAATTGTAGGTAGAAGAGAAGTATGATGAAAAAACAAGCATTGAATGATTTGACTTTTTTAGATATTGATGAGAAATTGAAAGTCAATGAAGAAGCTCTTCAAAACTTACGTTTTCAAAAAGCTCTTCAGCAGTTAGAAAACCCTATAAAAATTAACCATTTAAAAAAAGAAATTGCTCAATTGAAAACAATTAAAAAAGAATTTAATCTTGGTCTGCGTACTAAAAAGGATGATAAATAATCATGGTTGATAGAAAAAGACAGTCCATGGTTGGTGAAGTTGTTAGTGATAAAATGCAAAAGACAGTAGTGGTGCAAGTCACTAGAAAGATTCCTCATCCAGTTTATAAAAAATTTGTTAAGAGATTTAAAAAATTTCAAGTACATGTTGAGTCTGTTGAGCCAAAATTAGGTGACATAGTAAAAATTAGTTCTATACGACCTATTAGTAAAAATAAAAGATGGCGTGTTAGTGAAATAGTACGTAAATCTATTAAAATTGGGTAAATAAAGTGATACAACAAGAAACAAGACTTAAAGTAGCAGATAACTCAGGTGCACGTGAAGTGCTTTGTTTTAAAGTGTTGGGTGGAAGTCGTCGTCGATATGCATCCCTAGGAGATTTAATTGTTGTTACTGTAAAGCAAGCGATTCCTGGTGGAATTGTTAAAAAAGGACAAGTAACGAGAGCTGTTGTTGTTAGAACCAGAAAAGAAGTCCGACGTTCGGATGGTAGTTATATACGCTTTGATGACAATGCAGCTGTTCTCTTGAATACAGCAGGTGAGCCAAGAGGAACCAGAGTGCTTGGGCCTGTTGCTAGAGAGTTACGTGATAGTGGATATATGAAAATTGTATCAATGGCTCCTGAGGTAATTTAATGCATATTAAATCAGGAATGACAGTTCGTGTTATTAGGGGTAATAATAGAGGCCAAGAAGGTAAGATTTTGTTCGCTTTTCCTAAAAAAGAAAGAGTGATTATTGAGGGAGTTAATTTAATTAAAAGGCATACAAAGCCTTCGCAGGATAATCCTCAAGGTGGTATTGTTGAAAAAGAAGCTTCTATGCATATATCAAATTTAATGGTATTGCACTCAGGTAAACCTACACGAATAGGTTATAAAAAATTAGATGATGGTACTAAGGTTAGAATTGCTAATAAAACTGGTGAAGAGATTGGTTAAGTAGATGGCAAGCAATAAAAATAAATCAACTGTTTCAAACTTAAAAAATAAATATTTAAGTAAAGTTGTACCTTCAATGTTGGGCCATTTTGGTTATAAAAATAAAATGGAAGTACCGAACCTTACTCATATATCAATTAATATGGGTATTGGAGATGGAAAGGATAATCCCAAAAAATTAGAAAGTGCTATTCAAGAATTGACATTGATATCGGGTCAAAAACCTGTAACTACAAAAGCTAAGCAAGATATTTCTAATTTTAAAATCCGCAAAGGTTATCCTGTTGGTTGTAAAGTTACGTTGCGTGGCAATCGAATGTATGATTTTATGGAAAGGTTGATTAGCATAGCTTTACCGCGAACACGTGATTTTAGAGGTTTATCATTTAAATCATTTGATGGACGTGGGAATTATTCATTTGGTGTTAAAGAGCAAATTATTTTTACAGAAATTAATTATGATAGAATTGATAGTATTCGAGGTATGGATATAACATTTTGTACTTCAGCTAAAACAAACGATGAATCTTATTGGTTATTAAAATTTATTGGTCTCCCTTTAAGGGATAAGCCGGTTAAAAAAGAAGAGGTTAGTGAAACTGCATAATGGCAAGAAAATCATTAATAGTTAAAGCGAAAAGAAAACCCAAATTTAGTTCTAGAGCATATAGTCGCTGTTTTAATTGCGGTCGTGCTGATGGATACTTAAGAAAGTTTGGGCTTTGTAGAATATGTTTTAGAGAAATGGCACTGAGGGGTGAAATCCCTGGTGTTACAAAGGCAAGTTGGTAGGAGAATAATTATATGTCTATGACTGATCCAGTTGCTGATATGCTAACTAGAATTCGAAACGGTATGGCTGTTGATAAACGTTTTGTTGACATTCCATCTTCGAATCTTAAAAAGCGTATCGCATTTGTACTTAAACAAGAGAGCTATATAGAAGATTTTATGTTTGTTAAAGATAAAGTTAAATCTTCAATTCGTATTTTTTTAAAATATGACCATCATGGTAAAGCTGTAATCACTGGTATTGAACGAGTAAGCAAGCCAGGAAGAAGAATATATGTAGGTGGCGATCAAATCCCTCGTGTTTTGGATGGTTTGGGTATCGCAATTATATCTACATCTAAAGGTGTTATTTCTAACAAGGCTGCAAAGCGTATGCGCATTGGTGGCGAAGTGCTTTGTAATATTTGGTAAATAAATGTCAAGAATTGGTAATAAAATAATTAAACTTCCGGACGGTGTAACCTTGAATATTAATGGTAATGCTGTTAATATTAAAGGACCTAAGGGCTCATTAATTGTACCCTTCCATCATGAAATAGAAGTCAAAGATGAGAATGGTGCTATAAAAGTGAATAGACCTTCAGATTCAAGACAACATCGATCTTTACATGGAACAATTAGGCAGTTAATATTTAATGGTGTTCAAGGTGTTTCAGAAGGATTTTCAAGAGAATTAGAACTAAGAGGCGTTGGCTATCAAGCGAATATGCAAGGAAAGTATCTTGTTCTTCAACTTGGGTTTTCACATGACATATATTTTGAACCACCTGATGGTATTGAAATTAAAACTAACCGGACCGAAATTATTGTAAATGGTATAAATAAGCAATTAGTTGGTGAAGTTGCTGCAAAAATTCGTTCATTTCGTAAGCCTGAGCCTTATAAAGGTAAGGGCATTCGATATAAAGATGAGTATGTTCGATCTAAACAAGGTAAAACAGTTGGTGGTGGTGCTTAATGAAAAAAATGTCTACAAATGAAATGCGTAATGATAGACGCCGTAATAGAAGTAAACGTAATAATATTGCTCATCCTAGTCGTCCGAGGTTAGTTGTTTACCGTTCGAATAAACATATAAGTGCTCAAGTAATTAATGATCATGACGGAAAAACTTTAGCTTCTGCATCATCATTGGATAAAACTATTAAAGAATCAGTGAAAAAAGCTAAATCAAAAATAGAAGTTAGTACTCTAATTGGCGCAGCGTTAGCTGAGAGAGCTTTGAAAAATAAAGTTAAAGAAGTTGTGTTCGACCGTAATGGTTTTCCATACCATGGTCGAGTGAAGGCAGTGGCTGATGCGGCAAGAGAAGCTGGTTTAGAATTTTAAAATAAGAAGATAATATGATTAATCCTGCAGAATTAGATTTAAAAGAAGAAGTAGTAATCAGAGTAACTCGTGTATCAAAAGTAACATCACGAGGTAAAAACTTTCGCTTTGGTGCTTTGGTTGTAGTTGGTGATGGTGCTGGACATGTCGGAATAGGCCAAGGTAAGGCTGGTGAAGTGATGTCTGCTATTAATAAAGCAAAAGAAGATGCAAAGCAAAATATAGTTAAAATACCTTTGGTAAATGGTACAATTCCACACAAAATTATTTCACGATATGGTTCAAGTCAAGTAATGTTAAAGCCGGCTGCTCCAGGTACTGGTATTATTGCGGGTGCTGCAGTACGCGCTGTTGTAGAACAAGTTGGAATACAAAATATTTTAACAAAAAGATTTGGTTCAAATAATCAAATGAATGTTACTAAAGCTACAATTAAAGCATTATCAGATTTGCAGGATGCTTTTAGTATAGCAAGTAAGCGCGGCATTACAGTTAAAGAAGTCTTTAATTAGCATGGTCAAAAAATTAAAAATCACTCAGATTAAAAGCTCGATTGGTTATAAGCAAAAAGCTAAATTGACATTAAAAGCATTAGGTCTACGTAAAATGCATCAGACGGTAGAACATTTAGATTCACCTTCTATGAGAGGTATGTTAAATAAGATTAATTATTTAGTGAAGATTGAGGAGTCATCATGAGACTAGGGCAATTAAAGCCAGCAGAAGGTGCTACACATTCAAAAAAGCGTGTTGGTCGAGGCCATGGCTCAGGTTTAGGTAGAAATGCTGGGCGTGGAGATAATGGTTATCATTCTCGTTCAGGCTCAAAGCGTAGAGCATGGTTTGAAGGTGGTCAAATGCCTTTACATAGACGTGTTCCCAAGCGTGGGTTCTCAAATTCTTTATTTAAAAAAGAATTTCAAGTTGTAAATATTTCTGATTTAGAATTATTAACGGTTAATACAGTTGATTCGAATGTTTTAAAGGATAATGGCTTGGTGAAATATTCAATGCGTCCTATTAAAATTTTAGGTAATGGTGAATTAACTAAAAAATTAAATGTAACAGCAAATTCATTTAGTCTATCAGCTAAAGAAAAAATTCAAAATGTAGGTGGTTCTGTAACCGAACAATAGTTTGATAGATAAATTTAAAAACATATTTGCTATTCCAGAGTTACGTGGAAGAATTTTTTTCACTTTGGGTGTTCTCATTTGCGTAAGACTTGGTGCTCATATTCCACTGCCTGGTATTGACTCCGATGTTTTAGCTGCTGCATTTCAAGGCTATCAAAATACACTTTTAGGCCTCTATAATCTTTTTGCTGGTGGGGCTTTTGAAAAAGCAACTCTTTTTGCTTTAGGTATTATGCCTTATATATCTGCTTCTATTATTATTCAGTTGATGAGCACTGTTGTGCCTTATTTTCAAAGATTGCAAAAAGAAGGTGAAGCTGGAAGAAAAAAAATAACGCAAGTTACGCGTTATCTCACTGTTTTAATTTCTGCCATGCAAGCATATGGTATTGTTGCAGTCTTCCTTCCTTCAATGTCTGCTGGTGGACAATCAGTGGTAATTAACCCAGGCATAGGGTTTATTTTTACAGGTACTGTGAGCTTAATTACTGGTACTATACTATTAATGTGGCTTGGAGAAAGAATTACAGAACGTGGAATTGGGAATGGAATTTCATTGATAATTATGGTAGGTATAGTTTCACGTGTTCCAAATGTAATAGTAAGTGAAATCACTTTAATTAGTGAAGGTGTTAGAGGAATTCTAAGTGAACTTATTTTAATTGGAATTATGTTTGCTGTTATAGCTTTCGTTGTTTTATTAACTCAAGGAACTCGTAAGATTCCTGTCTCATATGCTAAACGTGTAGTTGGTAGAAAAGTTTACGGTGGTCAATCAACACATATACCATTAAAAGTAAATACGGCAGGTGTAATGCCTATTATTTTCGCACAATCTATAATGTTTATTCCAAGCACTATAGCTACTTTTTTTAGTGATAATATTTTTATGCAAGGAGTTATGCGTTGGTTTTCATTTGATCATCCATTCTATTGGTTTGTATTTGGACTAATGATTATCTTTTTTACGTATTTTTATACAGCAATAGCTTTTGATCCTACTCAAGTTTCATTACAAATGAAACAGCAGGGAGGTTTTATACCTGGAATTCGACCCGGTAAAAAAACTGCTGAATACATTGATAATATTTTATCTAGGGTAACGCTACCAGGTTCTTTTGCTTTAGCTTTAGTTGCGATATTTCCATATATATTAATGCAAGCAATGGATGTTGGATATGATTTAGCATCCTTTTTTGGAGGGACGAGTCTCTTAATTATTGTTGGAGTTGCTTTAGATACTTTACAGCAAATTGAATCACATCTTATGAGTAGACATTATGATGGTTTTCTTAGTAAGGGTAAAATTCGTGGTAGGAGGCGTATTTAATGGTACGAATCCGTACAGCACGTGAAGTTAATTTAATTGCAACAAGTTGCCAAATCGTAGCTGACACTTTGAATATGCTAGCTGATTATGTTAAACCTGGTGTCAGTATCTTAGAACTAGATTCAAAAGCTGAAAAATTTATCCTAAATAATGGAGCTAGACCAGCTTTTAAAGGTTATATGGGTTTTCCTGCAACATTATGTGTTTCAGTTGACGATGAAGTAGTGCATGGAATACCAAAGGATAAAATACTTGAAGAAGGACAAATTGTTGGTATTGACTGTGGTGCTGAAAAAGACGGATATTTTGGTGACCATGCAAAAACATTCTCAGTTGGTAAGATACCAATTGAAAAACAAAGATTGATGGAAGTTACTCATAAATCTTTAATGTTAGGTATTGAAGCAGCTATACCTGGGAATTATGTTTCTGATATTGGACATGCAATCCAAACTTATGTTGAAGGATTCGGCTATTCAGTTGTACGTGAATTAGTGGGGCATGGCATTGGAACTGAATTGCATGAAGAACCTCAAATTCCAAATTATGGTCAGCCAAAGCAAGGTTATATGCTAAGAGAAGGTATGTGTATTGCGATTGAACCAATGATAAATTTAGGAGTTAAAGAAGTAAAAACAGATTCAGATGGGTGGACAATAAGAACAGTAGATGGTGAAGCTTCTGCACATTTTGAACATACTATTACAATTACTTCAAATGGACCAAAAATATTAAGTCAAAGTATAGATAATGGCTAAAGAACAACCTATACAAGTTGAAGGAATAATCAAGGAAACTTTGCCAAATGCTATGTTTCGTGTAGAAGTTGAGATTGGTGAGACAACTCATGAAGTTTTAGCACATGTAAGTGGTAAAATGCGAATGCATTTTATAAAAATTTTACCTGGTGATGTAGTTAAACTTGATATTTCTCCATATGATTTGACAAGAGGACGTATTACTTACAGGAATAAGTAGGAAATTATGAAAGTTAGATCATCAGTTAAAAAGATTTGTGCTAAATGCAAAATTATACGCCGAAAAGGTGTAGTTAAAGTAATTTGTGAAAATCCAAAACATAAACAGAGACAAGGTTAGGAGTTTTTTGTGGCGCGTATAGCAGGCATTGATATCCCTCGCGAGAAAAAAGTCCCATTTTCTTTATGCTATATCCATGGTATTGGTATAACTACTGCGAATGAGATTTGTGAGAAAGCAAAAGTGGACAAGAATTTAAGAGTAAAAGATTTGTCTAATGATCAAGTTACATCTGTTAGAGATGCAATTACTTCCTTAGAACTTAAAGTAGAAGGTGAGCAAAGAACTTTGGTTTCAATGAATATCAAGCGAAAAAGAGATATTGGTTGCTATCAAGGGATAAGACATCGTAGAGGTTTGCCCGTGAACGGCCAACGAACAAAAACCAATTCTAGAACTCGCAAAGGTAAGCGTAGAACAATTGGTCTTGGAAAGAAAGTATAGGTAAAATAAATGGTTAATCAATCCAAGGATAGAAGGAAGAAAAAGAAAAAAGGTAATATTGATCAATTAGGTGTCGCTCATATTAAAGCAACATTTAATAATACTCACATTACTTTAACTGATAAATTTGGGAATGTAGTTGCTTGGTCAACTGCAGGTTCTAGTGGTTTCAAAGGTTCAAGGAAGAGTACTGCTTACGCTGCAACTTTAGCAGCTGAAAAAGCAGGACAAGAAGCAGTGCAATTAGGTATGAAAACTATTGAAGTTAGAGTTAAAGGCCCTGGCTCTGGTAGAGAGTCAGCGATACGAGCTTTAGCTGTAGCAGGTTTAGAAGTTATATCTATTAGAGATGTTACGCCTTTACCTCATAATGGTTGTCGTCCACCAAAAAGAAGAAGGGTTTAATAAGAGAGTTATATGGCAAAATCTAGCGTACCCAAAGGGAAATTAGTTCGAAAATTTGGTGAAAATATTTTTGGTAATCCTAAATATGATATTTTATTAAATAAAAAACCTTATACACCTGGGCAACATGGTCCAAATCGTAGGAAACGATTATCAAATTATGGTGTTCAATTAAAAGAAAAACAAAAAATTAAAGCAATGTATGGAGTTTTAGAGCGTCAGTTTAGAAACTACTTTCATAAAGCTGAAAAAATGAGCGGTGAAACTGGAACTAGTTTACTACAACTACTGGAATGTAGAATGGATAATGTAGTTTATAGGTTAGGCTTAGCATCGACTAGGGCTCATTCTCGTCAATTGGTAAGTCATGCACATTTTCTTTTAAATAACAAAAAATGTAATTACCCTTCAGCTTCTCTAAAGCCTGGAGATATAATAAAAGTTCGTGATAAGTCAAAAAAAGTTGATTCAATTATGGAATCTATGAAAAGAATTAAAGGTGATATAGAATTGCCATGGCTTGAATTAGATAAAGCACAAATGACAGGTACTTTTTTAGCTGTACCTGAAAGAGAAGAGATGGCATTAACAATTAATGAACAATTAGTAGTAGAACTCTACTCTAAGTAAAAAAAAGGCAGTATTCATGGGTAAAAAAGAATATGATCTAAAGATTAAAACTGATAACAAGTCCCTGACAAACACATATGGTAAGTTTATTGTTCAACCTTTAGAAAGAGGTTATGGTGTAACTGTTGGTAATGCACTTCGTCGTGTTTTACTTACAAGTTTACCAGGAGCAGCAATTACTAATGTTAAAGTAGAGGGTGTCCTTCATGAATTTTCAACCATACCAGGTGTTAAAGATGATATGGCTGATATTATTCAAAACTTAAAAGGTGTTCGTTTTAAATTAACTGATTCAGATGTTGATAATGTGACTATTACATTAAAGGGTAAAAAGAAATTAACTGCTGCTGATATTCAGTCTAAAACTGATGAGTTTGAGGTTTTAAATCAAGATCATTATATAACAGAACTCAACTCTAAAGGCTCAATTGAAATGGAGATTCGAGTTGGTGTAGGCAAAGGATATGTTCCTTCAGAAGAGAATGAATTACCTAATGCACCAATTGGAACTTTGGCAATTGATAGTATCTTCAATCCAGTAACGAAAGTGACATATAATGTGCAACCGGTTCCTGGAGCTAAAGACCCAATTGAAATTTTAAATATTGAAGTTGAAACTGATGGTTCTGTTACTCCTGAAGATGCTATTAGTTACTCTGCAACTGTATTAATGAATCATTTACGTTTAGTTGAAGCAATTGCAAAGCCTGAAGTTCTAGAGGTCACTGAAAAAATAAGTGAAGAGATAATAAAAATTAGGAATTTGCTCAATTTGACTATTGATGAAATGGAATTATCTGTTCGTAGTCATAATTGTCTTCAAGCTGCAGGCATAAAATATATTTATGAATTAGTCAGTAAAGAAGAAAATCAAATGCTTAAGTATAAGAATTTTGGCCGTAAATCCTTAACAGAGTTAGTTGAAAAACTAGATGAAATGGAAATTAGCTTTGGTATGGACGTTGATAAGTATTTAAAACTAGAAGTTTAGTAGATTAATGAGACATCAAAAAAAAGGTAGAAAACTTGGAGTAAACGTTCCTCATAGGAAAGCAATGCTTCGAAACTTAGCTGCAAATTTGATTGAGCATAAGAGAATTAAAACTACAGATGCTCGCGCAAAAGAATTAAGAACTTTTATAGAACCACTTATCACTAAGGCTAAAAAAGGAGATTTTAATTCTATTCGTCAAATAGCAAAACGCTTACCCAGAAAAGATGTTGTTCATGCTTTGGTTCATGAAATTGCACCTGTTTTTTCAGAACGCCCTGGTGGATACACTCGAATAATTAAACTTGGTTTTCGTGACAATGATCGCGCATCTGTATCATTAATTGAATTTGTTGATTTCCAAAGTTCAACAGAATTAGAAACGGCTAAAGCCTCCTAACAGTTTTTTGATTTTAAAAATAACTACGATATATAGAAGGGCAACGGTAACCGTTGCCCTTCTTTTTTCTATTCTATCAGCACTTCCTAATCAAAGAGGTGAGTTTGAATCTAGATATCTTTGGGTTGTTAGAAATTCAATAACAACAAAAGTAGATATTGAAAATATGATTGAATTTGCTACTTTAAATAGGTTTAATAATTTATTAGTTCAAGTTCGTGGTAGAGGAGATGCCTATTATAAATCAAATCTGGTGCCTAAGTCAAATCTTATAAAAGATATTAATTTTGACCCTCTAGCTTACTTAATACCTTTAGCTAATGAGAATGGTATTCGTGTTCATGCTTGGGTAAATACATATTTATTATGGTCCTCTAGAGTCATGCCTGTTCAAAAGAATCATGTATTAAAGTCTAATCCTGATTGGATAGATCAAAATATTAATAAAAAAATAAATATTTCAATAGAAATGAAAAAATTTAATGGTGGTAAAAATGGCATTGAAGGTTTTTATCTTGCACCAAATCACCCTGAAGTAAACCCATATTTAATTAGTATTTTTAAGGATTTAATAGAAAACTATGATTTAGATGGTTTACATTTAGACTACGTAAGATTTCATGATTCTGATTACGGTCAAAACTCATTTGCGCTCTCAAGTTTTCAAAAAGAAATTGGAGTCTCAGATTTAAAAACATTTAATTCAACTCAGTCATCCCAGTGGAATGATTATCGTAGAAAATCTGTGACGGATCTTGTTAGAGAAACAAAAAATTTAATTCAGTCAGTAAAACCAAATATTTCTTTAACAGCTGCAGTAAAACCTAATTTATATCAAGCGCGAGAACGATTTTTTCAAGAATGGGATGTTTGGTTAGCAGCTGGATATTTAGACAAAGCAATTGTTATGAATTACGCTAAAGACTTAAAAACTTTTGCGGCTAATATTGATATTATGTATGATAATCTACCCTCTAAATACAGAAAAAGAATTGTTATGGGTATTGCTACTTACAATCAATCGCCAAAGAATGTAATTGATAAAATAAAGTATTCTCGAGTTACAAGGTTTAATTCTATCTCTTTCTTTTCTTATACGGTAATGTATAAAGAACCATCATATTTTAAATCAATTAAGAATGCTCTTTATCCAAGGAATTAGTTATTCAATCATATCTATATCATTTTTATTATACACAACTGTTTGATTATATTTGGGATAATATTTAAAGTTTTAAATAAAAATTAAATGTCAAAAAGAACTATAACTTCTCCAATAGGCACAAGCCTTACATGCAAAAATTGGCAAATTGAAGCGCCTTTTCGTATGATACAAAATAACCTTGACCCAGATGTAGCAGAAAACCCAGATGAATTAGTGGTTTATGGTGGGAAAGGTAAAGCTGCTCGTTCATGGGAATGTTATGATAGTATTTTAAATACTTTAAAACGTATGGACCCGGATGAAACTCTTCTCGTACAATCAGGTAAGCCAGTAGCAGTTATTAAAACACATCTATGGTCTCCTAGAGTTTTAATCGCTAATTCTAATATTGTTCCAGAATGGGCAACCTGGGAGCACTTTAATGAGCTAGACAAACAGGGCTTGATGATGTATGGCCAAATGACTGCGGGGTCTTGGATTTATATAGGTACACAGGGTATTCTTCAAGGAACCTTTGAGACTTTTGCAGCAGCAGCAAAACAACATTACAATTCAGACCTTACTGGTAAATTAGTTGTTACTGCTGGTTTAGGTGGTATGGGAGGTGCGCAGCCTTTATCAGTAACAATGAATAATGGCGTTATAATATGTATTGAAATTGATAAAAAAAGAATGCTAAGACGTTTGGAAACAAAATATTTAAATGTAGCTGCAGGATCACTAGAGGAAGCTCTTAAACTAGCTAAAGACGCTCAAAATAAGAAGATTCCACTATCTATTGGCCTTGAAGGCAACGCGGCTGATATAGTGCCAGAATTAGCTAAATTAGGAATTATTCCAGATATGATAACGGATCAAACTTCTGCACATGATGAGTTAGATGGTTACGTTCCTAATAGAATGTCTTACCAAGAAGCTTTAGAACTAAGAAAATCTGATCCAAAAAAATATATAAAAGAAAGTTTTCGTTCAATGGCAGAACACTGCCAAGGCATTTTAGATTTAAAAGCCCAAGGAGCAATTGCTTTTGATTATGGTAATAACCTTCGAGGGCAAGCAAAAAAAGCCGGTATAAAGAATGCTTTTGATTTTCCTGGCTTTGTCCCAGCCTATATTCGAGATCTCTTTTGCGAAGGTAAAGGGCCATTTAGGTGGGTAGCATTATCCGGAGATAAAGAAGATATTTATAAGACAGATGAAAAAATATTAGAGCTGTTTCCTGAAGACCGAACACTCTCAAGGTGGATAAAGATGGCAAAAGAACAAGTCGAGTTTCAAGGGCTACCATCAAGAATTTGCTGGTTGGGATATAATCAAAGAGCCAAGTTTGGAGTGGCTCTAAATCAAATGGTTGCAAGTGGTGAGTTATCTGCACCGATTGTAATTGGGCGCGACCATCTTGATTGTGGCTCTGTCGCTTCACCATATAGAGAGACTGAATCAATGAAAGACGGTTCTGATGCTGTTGCTGATTGGCCTTTACTTAATGCGCTTACAAGTTCATCAAGTGGTGCGACTTGGGTTTCAATACATCAAGGTGGTGGCGTAGGTATGGGTCTATCTATTCATGCTGGTCAAGTAATATGTGCTGATGGTACACCAGAGATAGAAAAGCGAATAAAAGCTGTCCTTACTAATGATCCAGGCTTAGGAATTATAAGGCATGCCGATGCTGGTTATGATTATGCCATAAATAAAGCGAATGAATGGGGCGTGGATATTCCAATGCTAGATAATAGTTTAAAATAAATGTGAGTTTATCCATTCTTAACAGAAATAATAAATCTATTCTTCTTGACAATATTGGAAATCTTGTTACTGCTAATGCAAATAGTGTTAAAACAATTAAAAACACATCGATACTTATTGAGAATGGGAAGATAGCTTCTATTGGAAAAGGGTACTCTGATAATTTAATTAATTGTAAAGGTAAAATGGTGACTTCTGGTTTTATAGATTCTCATACACACCCAGTTTTTTATAATAAACGTGATAAGGAATACGCTATGCGTTTATCTGGGTTATCATATGAAGAAATTGCAAAAAAAGGTGGAGGCATTGTATCGAGTGTTGAAGGGGTTAGGAAAAGCTCTAAAAGTCAGCTAATAGAAAAAGTTAAAGAAAGAATGGATTTATTTATTGCTAATGGGACAACAACAATTGAAGCTAAATCAGGTTATGGACTAGATACTGAATCTGAACTAAAATCTCTAGAAGTAATTGATAAAGTTAATAAAGCTCATCAAATTGATATGATACCAACCTTTATGGGCGCTCATGCATTTCCTAAAGAATTTGAATCTAAACGTGCAGATTATATTAAAATTATTTGCAATGAGATGATTCCAGCTGTTGCAAATCAAAAAATTGCTATTTTTAATGATGTTTTTTGTGAAGAGGGTTACTTCTCAGTAGAAGAGTCACGACTTATTTTAGAAACAGGTAAAAAATACGGTTTAAAAGCTCGCATTCATGCAGATGAATTTTCAAATTCTGGAGCAGCAGTTTTAGCATCTGAAATAGATGCTTTTTCAGCTGATCATTTAATGGCCGTGAGCAATGAAGGAATCTCTAAATTAAGAGATAGCAAGGTAGTTGCCACATTATTACCAGGTACTACTTTTTTTCTTGGTAAAGATACATATGCTCCAGCAAGAAAGCTTATTGACGCAGGTATTTCTGTTGCTTTAGCGACAGATTTTAATCCGGGGAGTTCTCATATTCAATCTATGCCATTCATAATAACTTTAGCATGTTTGTATATGGGAATGACAGTTGAAGAAGCTTATCAGTCAGCAACTTTTAATGGAGCAAAAGCTTTAGGCCTCGAAAAGGATGTAGGTTCGATTGAAATTGGTAAAAAAGCTGATTTGATTATATGGCAGCTAGATTCATTATTAGATATTCCTTATTATGTGTCCAATCATCCAATCAGAAAAGTAATTAAGAATGGAAATATTGTATTTGAAGCTTGAAAATAGCACTGATTCTCTTGTAAGATTAGCTACTTCAAATATTCGTTAAATGGAAATTAAATGAAAATTAAAAAAATATTATCGTTAGCTGTTGTTTTAATTATGAGTACTCAATTCGTATTTGCGAATTATGCTTTTTATAGAAAAGTATCTAATACATGTAAATTTTATCGTGTATCTATTGATGAGAAAAAAATGTCTCTCATTAAGAATAAAGATGGTTCTTATAATTTTACGATAGAAATGGAAAGCCTTAGAAATAATTTTGAAATGGTTATGCTTGTAGGTTTTATTTCAGTAGGTCAAGCAATGACTCATCAAGAATCATTCGCTAAAAAGAAACCAGGTTATAAGGCAATCATTCCTGGTGATACTGAAGTCACTGTAACAGTGCCAGTGTCAAGACAAAATGCAATTATTACCGCAAAGGCAACTGCAGATCAAATTCGTCAACTAAGTGACGGTAAAGTTGATACAGCTGCTTTTATGCGTTTAATAAAAGATTCAATTCAAACACTCTAAAAGGAGGAAGAATGTTAGATCCTACTAGTTGGGGCGGCATGTTCGCTCAATATGGTCGTTCACTACTTTGGGCGATTACAGCAGCAATTGGTTTTGGTTTAGGTGTTGGTATCTCATTGAAAGTTTTTGATTGGCTATCAACAGATATTGATGAATGGGAAGAAATCAAAAAAGGAAACATGGGTGTTTCTTTGATTTTTGTCGCATTGATTGTTATGGTTGGCTTAATCGTCTATAAAGTCATTTAATAACACCAGGATACCATTTTAAACCCCGCTTCTTGCGGGGTTTTTTGTTTATATAAGTGAAACTATTTTTTCAAGATAGGATTGATCTGTTAAATCAAATTGACTAATTCTATCACCATCGATATCTAAGACAGCTAATAGTTTATTTTTTTTGATTACTGGTATAACAATTTCAGATATTGTTTCACTATCACATGATATATATCCAGGGAATGTTGAAACGTCATTTACTATAATTGTTTTTCTTTCTTTAGCAGAAGCTCCACAAACACCTCTCTCAAATGAAATATGACCACAAGGAATTATGTTCCCTTGGTATGGTCCTATCTCAAGTAAATGATCTCCTGTAGAACGATAAAAACCGCAAAAGACCCATTCTACAAATTCATTTATTAAAACCGACGAAATAAAAGACATTTTGCCAATTTCATCTATTTTATAGTCCTTTAATATATTTTCAGCTGTATTTAGCACATTTAAATATCTTTTTTCTTTATCCATAAAACATCCATAAATAATATGTTACTATAGCTCCAACAAGCGTATTTACAAAATTAACCATATCATTACCAATAAATTTAGAACCAAAAATTAGTTTTGTTCTTTTATCACAATGATACCGATTTTCAGTGTTAGAGTTACATGAAGTACATTTGAATTGAGCTTGAATAAAGCGTCCTAAAATAGAATCAGTTACAGAGCCTGCAAGTCCACCAATAGCTATGGGAAATAGAACATCGTTCATTCCTAATATTTTTTCTCCAAGAATACCTATAATAAAAGCTCCTAATATAGAAGCGCTAAGTCCTAACATCGTAATACCTCCCGAAGCACCATGATTTACTATGATTTTTGAAAAAATAAGCTTTGGTTTATTTTTAGAATAAAAACCTATTTCAGTTGCCCATGTATCAGCTGTTGCAGCACCAATTGCTCCAAGATAAAGTATAATTGCTGGAGGAAATTGATAAAAGAAATATATTAAAGCAAAAAATGCACCAAGGCTTCCATTTGCTAATATTTGAAGAATATTTCTTTCAGGAAATTTTTTATGATTTAAATGAGATAAAATAGAAGAAGAAATAAAGAAAAATACTAATGGTATAATCCAAGTCCAACCACCTGCGCCAAAGATAATGATCCCAATTAGGTAACCACTTATTGCTCCACTTGAAGATAATGAACGTCTATACCATGAATAATAAAAAATAATTAAGGAAAGAAAAGTCCATAAAACTAAAGAGGTTAGTGTTCCATGTGTATAATTGATTAAAAATATTTCATAGGATATAAATGTAGTAATAGGTACAGATATATTATCAGATCCTTTAAAGCTTATTGATTCTGCTAGTGTTGCTGATAAAGCAGTAAATAAACTACAACCCAATAATACTGTGAAGGGTATAAAGAATGAAGCATTGTAGATACGTGCTAATAAATCAGTACCAATCATAATGATTAGCAAGGTTGAACCAAACATTGCGATTGATCCTCGTTGTGATTTTTTATCTCTCCAAGGTGTAAAAGTTATTTTTCCATTATTACCAATAATAGTAGCTATGGGGTCAGCTAAAGTCATAACTAAAATAGATAATATTAATGATATTGGTTTTTCCCAGAAAAATATTAAAAGAATTAATATAGATAAGGGGAAATAAACAGTACCAAAACTCTTGCGACTAGTATTATTAAGCGATTGAAATTTTCCTGTCCTTATCGAGAATAAGTTAAATCCAACAAAGATAATAGATAAAAGGATTAGTTGAATTTTTGATTTAAATATATAAATGCAAAATAAAACTACTAATCCAATTAAAATATGTACGAAAATTCGAATAGATTCAGGTTTTAATTTAAATTTAAATTCGAGCCAATTAGCTGCAAGTAAGACAGCAAAAATACCAATAAGAATTAAACTAAATAAAGACCATTCACTCATATGCGTTTTAGATTTAGTTTAAAATGTCCTTCTAAAAAAGTTTAGAAGGACATTTGTAAGATAATTTACTTAGCTATATTTCCGTTAGTATCTAATAAGATTGGATCACCAAAACCAAGGGATTTCATTCCTTCTAATTGTGTAGCTGCATCACCTACAACAAGATAAATCATCTCATCAGGGCGTATATATT
>Ga0115000_10001428_pt1 | contig 21236 bp, 21 predicted proteins | sample ArcticOcean_MG_C_6_FD_89690 | JGI IMG/M metagenome (GOLD analysis project Ga0115000, IMG submission 89690) | Marine microbial communities from western Arctic Ocean - ArcticOcean_MG_CB8_128 | ecosystem: Environmental > Aquatic > Marine > Oceanic | place: Arctic Ocean: Canada Basin | collected... | reverse complement strand
GTAGATCAAATCACTGCTTGCAGTAGCATCTAGGACTACTGCTCCTTTTACTTTATCGGGGACAAGTAATCTTGCAGTGTTGAATGTAGGTTTGGACTCGTAGCTGGCAGATAGCGCAGGAGTTTGTGGATCATGGAATCAGCGGAGCCAAGGGCAGAGATCAGAGACCAGCTTTTAATTAGATGTGTAAAGGCGTAATAAGAAAAGAATTTGATTTGGTTATGGCCTGGAGTGTGGATCGTTTAGGTCGCTCACTTCAGCATCTTGTAACTTTCATTGATGAGCTGGATTCTAAGAAAGTTGATCTGTTCCTTCACAAACAGGGAATAGATTCGACTACCCCAGCAGGTAAGATGATGTTCCAGATGCTCGGAGTCTTTGCTGAGTTTGAGAGAGCTATGATCAAAGAAAGAATCAATGCAGGACTGGCAAGAGCAAAAGCTCAAGGTAAAACTCTTGGTAGACCAAAAGTCTCACTCAAAGTAGAGAATAAGATCAGGAAATTAAGATCAACTGGTAAAGGCATTAGGAAGATTGCGAGTGAACTGAATGTTGGTGTGAGTACAGTAAAGAGAGTCGTGGATGAACTAAAAATAGTTTGAAAATACCTATTGAATTGAAGGAGCTGCAGGGGGAAGTTTTGACCTAGGTTCTACGTGTATACCCTCTCACATTTTTGTGATAAATTATTTATCTAGTGTGTCCAAAAGAAGGTAGAAAGTTATTACAAATTCGCAAGGTGTTACCCCAAGGTGGGATTCGGTTCGATTCCCTTCGCCTTCACTCTTCTGCGGAAGGCGAATTATTTCATGACAGATTTCGTTATCTGGTGTTTGTTAGAAATTTTTCGCCACACCTTCACTTCTCGCTAGAGCGGCAAAATTCAAGTCCTGATTTGCTATAGACATTCTCTTAACCTGTTCCCCCTGTTAAGCGGAGCACCCACTCACATTTGCGATATCTTCGGCTTCAAATTATTTTTTTAGAATCCCCACCACTATCCCTAAAGTAAAGCAATATCAGTGAGAATCTACAATAGAAATTCATAACTAGAACAGACCTGCTAATGTGAGATTAGAACATCATTGGAAGGGAGAAAAAAAAAGCCCGCCCTCTGTGGGCGGGGTTTGGAAGGCAGACAAACTACATATTGGTTTTTCTTTCCTGAATTTCTGCTCTTCTGACTTTTGTTAGTTTTCCCAATTCGCCTAAAGCTTTTCTTGCCCGCGCTGCTGCGGCTTTAATATTTTTGGTTTCAAAACTTTCACTTTCCGCGATATAAGTTTCGTAAGCAGAAACAATTTGATCGTGTGTCATCCTGTACTCCTTTACAAGGGTTATTTAATTTGTGGATAAAGAATTACCACACTATATAAGGTAAGATCAACTGAATACTAAAAATAAAATTTTGGGTATCTAATTTAGATGTGGGGAAAAATTTACAGAAAAAGATAACTTTAGAGAATAAATCTTCCTAGGCAGAGGGTGCCTTGAAATTCTTTGTCTATATCTTTAATAGAAGCCAGCTCTTCCGATACATTCCACAATCCATATGAATCAATTTGACCAGGGAGGAATTCCGTTTCAGACCATTGCGGCGAGCCTTTTTTCAGTTTAAACATGACATCAAAGTTAAATGTCGCACGTGCTCCTATCCGGTTTATTGCAACTTGTGGCAAATGGTCATTCGTAATATCGAGAATTGTATTCAACGGTTTCCCAATTAATTCTTCAGACTCAAACCCAAGTGAACGGTCAGATGAATTGATAAAAGATATATTTCTTGAGGGATCCAATTGAAAAATAATTTCTGAAATTGTTTCTATAATTCTTTTATTTTTTTTTTAGTCTCTACCAATAAGTATTCAGCTTGATTGGCTCTCAACTCCAGATCGTGAACCTTGATCACATTGTGAATACTTTGAGATAAAAGGTCTGGCGATAATTTATCTTTAGGAAGATAATCTAACGCCCGCATTTTTAGAGCTTGCGCGGCAATCGTTTCATCACCTTTTCCGGTAACAAAAAATATTGGGGTGCTGGTTCCTCCAAAATGAAGAATTTCTTGTAATAAATGAATCCCATGTGCATCTGGCAACTGATAACCCAAAAAAACACAGTCAAAAACATTATTATTAAGCTTCTCCACTCCTTCGGTACAATTAATGGCTTCTGTAATTTTTACATTTAAACCAGCGCGTCCCATCATTCGGGTTACAATCTTACGAAAGACCTATCATCTATCAATTATCAGAATTTTAAGAAGCTTATCCATAGACCTCGCGCCTTTGACCCATTTGATTTTCAACCAAAACATACAAATTAATAAAACCCCTGCAATAAAAATCAAGAGACTTAAAGCTATCTTATAAATAAAATGGGTTAAAACAAGTCACGGCTTTGCATCTTTTTTAGTTCTGAAACCCTATAAAAGTAATATAATAATACTTTTAAATATTTGCTTTTATATTGTTTACACACCAAATCGAGTCTAAATATCATGGCTGAAATAGGCAGGCGTTTTTCTCTTGATAAAGTTAAAGTTGACCCCATTCTGAAAAATAAAATTTTTTCAGCAGATGGGGATGATCATATTGGCGATTGGAATGGGGAATGCGTAGATGACCTCGTAAAAGAAATTGATCGGATCGAAGAAAGAACCGACCCAAATTATTCTAGTTTACCACACAGGGTAAATATACCCGAAGATTTAAGATTGGAAGTTGAAAAAGATTTTCCTATTTGGACATGTGACATAAAAGAACGATGTCTGGTTGGAGATGCTGGTGATGATATAAAAACCGTTGAAGAAATCCGAGAATTCTATAAAAACGAATATGGAGGTATTGAAAAATTTAAAGAAAAATTGCGACTGGATCGTGAAAAATTTATCCAAGAAGTAAAAAACCGATCAGAGCAATCAGATTTATAATTTATATAAATATGAATGTATCCAGCTTATTAGGATTTATATGTGAAAAATAGTGACAACTTATTTAGTATCCTAATCGCAGAAGACAATGAAGATGACTATACCCTTATCACTGATTCAATAAATTTATCGCAACATAAATGCCAAGTAAATTGGGTGAAAGATGGCGAAGAACTTTTTAACTTCCTTTACTCTACCAATGACCCCCGGAGTTGCAAAAAAAAGAAACCTGACTAATTCTTCTTGACTTAAATATGCCTAAAAAGGACGGGCGAGAGGCCGCATATCTTTTTCCACAAGAACTAGAACGGATTCGAGCTCCTTCACAATATTAGATTTTTTAAACTCCATACTCCCTTTACGAGAGAACTTTAACAGTCCCGTTATAATTTTTGTGATACGAGTAATTTCCTCCATAACGGTATTTAAATCTAATGTTAGTGGGCCATCAGTTTTACGTTCCATTAAAAGAGATTGGGTATGGCCCGAAATAATGTTCAGTGGGTTTAAAATTTCATGACAAACCCCGGCAACCAGTTGGCCTATTCCGACAAGTTTCTCGGATATGATTATTTGCTTCTGGGCAGTTTCGAGTTTTCCAATAGACGTTTGTAGCTCTTCATAGGCTATGGCAAGTAGGGTATGTGATTTCTTAAGTTTATCTTCTGCATGCTTCCTTAGTTTGGCTTCTTTATGAAGCCCCAATAAATAATGGATAGACTTGGTAACTGATTCAGTGGAAAGTTATACCTTGGTAAGATAATCTGTCGTGCCGGCCTTCATGGCTTCAACAGCCACTTCTTGATCACCTTGGCCCGCCAATAGTATTATTGGGATATTACAGTTTTAGTGTCGAAAATTACGAACTAATTCAATGCCATTCGTTTTGCCAAACCTGTAATCAATCAGGGCCAGGTCATAATCTAAAGGGTTTATCTGTTTGAGGATTTTTTTATGGAAGAGAAATGCTGAATATGAGGGGGAGGACTACTTAAGCCTTCATTTAAAATATCTCTAATTAAAAATGCTTCGTTTTCAATTAACAGAATATTTAAAGATTTATTTTCAATATTAAAAAACCCTTACTAAGAAAGTCTTACGGTGTGCATCCAGTACTCAAAAAAAAAATCCATCATAGAGCTAAAGTCGGCATACTTAAAGAGTTTATGGATAAAGGGATTTGCGCCTAAGTTGTAAGATTTTTGAATGTCTATTTTTGCTTGTGATGTGGTAAAAACTATCACTGGAATATTTTTAAAATTCAAATTAGATTTTATTTCTTCAAGAGCTCAAAGGAGTTGAAATTATTCGAGACTTCGAATCAACATCCGCGATGGTTATGGTAGATACAGATGGCATGCGTCAGGTTTTTCTTAATCTTTTGAATAAGCTAAACATGCTATTAGTAAAGGAGGAACCTTGACCATATCCACGGTGATAAATAATAATGATTCAAACTTGCAACCTTTACCTACCGACAAAATACCTTTCAAGAAGCTTGAAAAAATCCTGCAGATCAAATTTATTGATACCGGTGCAGGAATAGAGAAAGATGATATAGAAAAAGTTTTTGAACCTTTTTTCACAACAAAACCTGAAGAAAAAGGAACAGGATTGGGGTTATCTATTTCTTATTCGATAATTGAAAGGCATAGGGGGGATTCTTGAAATATATAGTAAAGTCGATGTGGGAACCACCGTTGTCATCAACTTACCAGTTCAAGGCTAATCAAGCCTTTAAAATTCTAAGAATACTGATCGATTAGAAACATTAACGAAGAAAATCCAGTAAGGTAGGTTGTAAAATCTGTGCCGTAGAACTCAATGTCGCTTGCAAAGCGAATTGCAGGTTAGCCAAATCTGAAGCACTCTTTATAATATCTGCGTCTTCGATTTTTGACAATTGTGCCGTTCGATCAACGACTTCCTGCACATGAACATAATTAGAATTATCCAAACGTGACAATGACGCTCCAATTATCGCTCTCGAATTATTTATTGATGCCAAACTGGAATCAAGGGTGTCCAGGGAAGCTAAAATTGCGGAAGTATCATCTTTTTCAAACGCATCCCGGAGCTTAAATAACGTAGCAAAAATATTTTTACCTCCGCCCAACCCCAAGCTTTCCGCCGTTTCATCCGTACCAATATTTCTCACTACTGCAACTGTAGAGGAATCATTGGAGGTGATTTGCAGAGAGTTTCCTGCACTGTTTATCGAGGCTGTAACATTTGATCCAGCGTTGTTAATTAAATTTATTATATCACCCAGGGTGGTTGCCGAACTCAGTGTAATCGCACCCGATGCAGTGCCATTGACAATATTGATATCATTTAAAGTCAAACCATTACCGCCATCAAGATTTGAGATAAGAGTAGAGCTGGTCATAGTCGGGTTCAAATCTGACCCGGAAAGAGTACCATCCCTTTTTCCCAAAATTCCCAGCTCCATTGCCGTACTGCCTCCAGACACCTCCGAAACCGTCATGGACTGAGTTATAACTGTGCTATTGTCAACAAGCTGTAAACCATTACCATTTGAATTAATAGATGCCGTTACGTTCACACCCGCGCTATTAATCCTGGAAATTAAATTTCCAACAGTATCCGTTGAATTTACTAAAATAGATGCTGTATTGCCTGTCCTATCAGAAACCGAAATGGAACCTGGTGTTATTCCAGCTCCCCCATTTAAAGAAGACACTAATGTATTATTTGTTATTTGCGGATTGAGATCTGCGGCCAAAACTTGAGAGCCTGGGATACTAAAATCAATGCTAATATTATTTGCCACCCCTACCTGAAAACTTTCAGAATTACCCAGATAAACGGCACCAGATGCCTCTGAACTAAAGGGCGGTACCCTGAAGTTTGTTCCAGAAAAAATAAACTGATTTTTAACTTTTGTATTTGCTGTTTCGAAGACCTGAGAAATAATCTGGTCCAATTCTAAGGCCGCGAACCCACGAGTTTCTGCGGTTGAACCTCCGCCCAATTCACTCACTGCCAGTTCCTTCGCACGGATTAAGTTTAAATTAATCGACTGGAGTGATGTATCTCCTGCCTGTACAAAAATTCGGTTATTATCAATATTTCGAATGAATTGTCTTGCTTGATTAACACCTGTTCGCAAAAGGAGGGCATCTCGAATACCCGCTGGGTCATCCGATGGACGGTGAATCCGCTTTCCTGATGCAATTTCTTGCTGGGCTTTAAACAGATTTTCCGTTATTCGAAAAATATTCTGTAAAGAATTTGCTTGCTGTGCCTGGCTGGTAACACGAGTAACCATTTTCGTTTTCCCTGATAACTAAATAATATTTTATTTATTAAACTTGCGATATGACAGTATCAAGAAGTTCATCAACTATCCCAATTAAACGAGCAGAAGCATTGTATGCCTGTTGAAACTTGACCATGTTAATAAATTCTTCATCTATCGAAACGCCGGACACACTTTCTCTTCGAGTATTTAATTGCAAGAGAATTCCTTCCTGCTGGGCAAAGGTTGCTTGCGTTGAGAAAGACTGGATCCCCAAGTTACTTACTATTGAACTATAAAATTCATCGAATGTGAAAGCACCTGAACCACCGGATACATGAGTAACACTGTTGAATGACAGTCTTGACTGCAAGCCTATTAACTTTAGAGCATTTGCACCATCCGAGCTTGAGTTTTTACCTGCCGCAATTTTATTGGAGTTGGATGCTATATCTCTTGAAACCGAAAAAGTCTGAGCCGCATCCTCAGAAACCGAAAGTTTAAATCTATCTCCAACTGCTGTTCCACCAGAAATCGTTATTGCAAATCCTCCGGCAAGGTTAAATGTAGAACCCGGAGTAAAACTAAAAGTTCCTTCGTTTAAACCCGTAGTGAGATTATTTAAAGAAAAGGTGTTCGAGCTTGTAACTGTGATTTCAAATTTATCGATAGAAATAGCAGATGGGTTACCATTCGTAGCCGTTAAGGTTGCGGTGCCTGTATTATTGGTATTGATCTCTGTGGTTACTGAAGGGGGTGCAAAAAAATTATTTCCTGTAGTACCATCTATACCAAAACCCTGTTGGTGCATATTGTTGAACTCTTGAATAATACCTGCGGCGAGACGGTCCAATTTATCTTTAACATCTTGGACTTCCGTATCTCGCATATCGATAAGTCCTTTTAAAGAACCCCCGGTCACAGATGAAGTAACGTTGGTACTGGTTCCATTTAACCCGGAAACTACGATATCTTGAAAACCTTTGTTGTTTCCATTTATTATGGTGCTTAAATTAAAAGCGGTAGACTGTAGAACAATCGGAATTCCATTATTCAATGTCAGGCTAATTTGTCCATCCATTTCATCTACATAGTTAAGATCAATTAATCCTGATAGTTCTTTGACCCTTTGGTCTCTTCTGTCTCTTAAATCATTTGCACTGAAAGCAACAGGTTCATTAGCATGAATGGCTTTGTTAAGCTCTGCTATTTCGGAAGTAAGACTATTAATCCTTCCTGTTTCTAACTTGATCGTTGCGTCCAAATTTTTTCGAATCTGAAAAAGAGATTCGCCTAGATTGTTAAATGTAGAAGCAAGATTTTGTGCTTCTGCAAGTACACTTGATCTCTCAGGTAAGCCAACAGGATTTGAAGAAAGGTCTTGTAAGCTTGAAAAGAAATTCCCTAAACCTTGATTCAGGCTTTGACCATTTGATTCGCTGAACAATATTTCAAGCTGCTCAAAAACATCTTTGCGAACTCCGTATTGACCAAAACCATCCCCTTCACTTAGAATTTGTGAAAACAAGAACTTATCATGAGATCTTTCTACACCGACAACACGCACACCCGTTCCAAGCTGACCCATACTAAAACTTCTAGGGTTCAATGCTTCAAAGCTAACCTCCTGGCGAGAGTAGCCTTCCGTCTGAACATTAGCAATGTTCTGACCGGTTACTTCGATTGCTAATTGCTGCGCCAGCAATCCTACTTTAGCTGTATTTAATATTCCAAAAACATTAGTAGTCATTAAACTAAGATCCTTTTATTAGCATAAGATCAAGCATCAACACTAACCATTCTGCTCTGTAATCTACCTTCCCTTACTTGGCCATTGGCTTCATAGGGGGAATTAACTTTCTCACCTTCAGAATGAATGAAAGCCAGCGACTTCTTTAAAGAAAGCGCAGAATGGTCCATCAGAGCCTTTATTTTTGCACTGAGAATATTTATTTTTTGGATTCTGGAAAGTAACTTTTCCCTGCACTTTGACAAATTTATGCGATAGGGATTATCTTTGTACTGAATTAGTTTTTTTAAGGTTAATCCCGACTGTCCCACTTTTAGATTAGACGCAATTTTTTTCATCAAGCTGGATCGACTGTTTTCCAAAGCCTGCATTTGCATTACTTGATCATCTTTTTTAGCAATAATTTCCTGTAAACCATCGTAGGAATACTCGGTCACACACTTCCACTCTTCATTCAACAGTTGGATAAATTTTTCATATAAGCCAGCTTTTTGTTCTAATAAGTCCTGAAGGTTCTTATATAGCCTATTCATATATTACTCCTTCAATTTTATTCCGGAGATTGTTTGGTCCGGTAATTTAATTCCTATAGCTGTTAAATCAGGCAATTTTATTCCTGAAGCGACCGGATCCATTTTTATATTTGTATAAGTTGATTGAATGGATTCTCCGCGACGAACTCGATTAATATCACTTAGGTCGTTGTAAATCATTTCTCCCATACCCATGCCTTTATTCTTCGCCATTTCTTTGGATATTTCTTCATCCATCATTGACTGAAACATATCCGATGCAAAACTCTCCAATAACCCCGATTTGTGTACTGTTTTTCTCATGGATGACATAAGTTTGTTTAAAAAAATAGATTCAAAATCACGAGAAACTTTTTCAATATCTTCGTCAGAATTCGATTTTCCAAAAGCAGATGAGTTTCGTAATCTTTCAAGGTTCTTTTCTGCCATTTGCGAAAATAGGTTTTTTTGTATCTGAGCTGGTTGAATAGGTCCCATTATTAAACCTCAACTGATAGTTATTAAGTTAATTTGCAAATACCATACCAAACTAATTTTTTAGCCTGAAAAAATAAATCACCCCATAAACTATTATGAATAAAAGATGTATTCTAAAACCCTAATAGGGTTGATTAAATTAAAAAGGCGGGTGAAGACGTTAGGAGGAAAAATTTTCCCTTTTTCCTCATTGTACTAGATAAGTTCCAGTTGAGCGTGAAGAGCACCCGAAGCTTTAATCGCCTGGAGAATGGCAATTAAATCTCTAGGGGTTACGCCAATGGAATTAAGCCCTTGAACCACATCCCCTAGAGATACACTTTTGGGAATTACCAATAGTTTATCCTCACCTTCACCAACAGAAATTCGAGTTCTGGGTATAACAACCGTTTCTGCAGTTTCCGGTCCAAGTGGGGGAGGCTGTGAAACAACCGGTTCTTCTTTGATTTGAACAAACAATGACCCATGAGCAACTGCAACTGAAGAGATTCTTACATTTTCTCCCATCACCACCGTTCCGGTGCGTTCATCAATAATTACTTTAGCTTCAGAATCTGGAGCCACTTCCAGGCTTTCAATTTGGGTAACAAAACCAGAAGTATTTTTTATATAAAATTTTGGCACTCTCACCCGAACCGTCCGTCCATCTACCATGGATGCTACTTCATCCTTAAGACTATTATTTATAGCCTTTGTGATTCTGCTGGCTGTCGTAAAATCGGTTTTTTTCAAAGCAAGAATGATTTCATCCTTAACGTTAAAATTAGATTTTATTTCTTTTTCTACAGTTGCCCCATTTGAAATTCGCCCCACAGTTAGATGATTTTTTTGAACACCACGCGCTGCACCCTGCACACTAAAACCACCTATCGAAATAGGGCCTTGTGCCACAGCATATGTATTGTTGTCCGTGCCTTTTAGCGGAGTCATTAATAGCGTGCCGCCCTGTAGGCTTTTTGCATCACCTAAAGAAGACACTGTTACATCAATATTATCTCCATGTTTGGCAAAAGCAGGAAGATCTGCTGTTACGATAACGGTTGCGATATTCTTAAATTGCAACTGACCTATTCTTGCACTAGGAATTGTGACACCAAGTTTTTTCAACATACTGGCAATCGCCTGAATGGAGAAAAACACGTTAACAGCACTATCACCTGTTTTTGTCAAACCAATTACCAGCCCAAAACCGATCAATTGATTTGATCGAACACCTTTGATTCCAGACAGATCTTTAATTCGTGCCGCTTCGGCCGAACCTGTGAGAAAAAACAGTAAAACCAATCCTGCGCAGAATTTTATATTGAACTTATCTTTGAACATATCTTCCTCAATTATTTTTTACGATGCAATCAATGTAAGAACCACAGAACCCACATCCCCATCTTCTGTATCTAAAATACTAATAGTTAAAGTCTGATTTCCCTCAGCAATGGAAGGTATAGTAAAAGTGACTGTAACCGTTGTAGCGGCACTAGTAAGAGTTGGTAAGGCAAAAGTACTTGATGTATTATTATTAGCGATAGTGGCTGCCAAGATAGCACCCGATGCACCTGTTACCGCAAAATCTTGCGTTCCAGCAATATTATGAGTCGCAGATCCAGGATTTATAGCTAGAGGATTAGGTAACACTTGAATGGTTGCAGTATTAGAATCGCCCACCGCATCTACCACAGTAACCGTAGAAGTTCCTGCTACCTGGGGAACCGCTTGATTAGATGTGAACACACCTGTACCGGCATTAATAGCCCCAATTTGAGTATTCGACAAACTCCACGATAAAGGGAGTGTTCCACCAAATGCTACAAATGTTAAAGTTCCGCCTTTATTAATTTTTGGCGTTGATGGGTTGATTACAATACTAGAATTCGAAGGCCCAAAGGGATTTCCTTCTTCCAAAGCTCCTTCACAGGCAACAAACAATCCAATAGCTAATAAAAAACAAAGGACCCATTCCTTCCTTTTTTTTGTATTTTCTAGTAAAAATATTTTTAAATACTTTTTCATTTTATATTTAAAATTAAATTATTGGCACAGCTGTTGTTGCGCTGACATTGTCAACGGTAGCCGTTACAAAAGCCATCCCAGTGACTAACCCGGAAGTAAGAGTAGTAACTGCCGCCCCCGATGCATCAGTAGTTAAAGATGCTGCTGTAAGGGTCCCTAATGTTGTTGTCAAGGTCACGGTAGCATCAGCTGTTGGAATATTTTGGGTCGAGAAAACCTCCACTCGAATAGTTGCCTGACTTGCACCATCATTTTGAATCCCAGCTCCGCCAAACAAACCCTGTATGCCCAATCTATTACCCAAAGCACTAGGGCCTGTTAAATCTTCTACAACTGCCTGACAGCCGATGAAGATTACGACAGCGGTTAAAATTGAAAGAGAAAGTCCTTTTATAAATTTATTATTTTTCATCATTTTTAGAAGGGCCAAACCTTACTTAAAATTTTAGCTAACCAACCTTTTCTTTGCTCATCGGCAACTACACCTTCTCCTGAATAACTTATCGAAGCATCTGCAATTAATGTTGAAGGGATGGTGTTATCAAAATTTATATCTTGGGGTCGGACAATTCCTCTCAATACCATTATTTGCTCTTCATTATTGATCGTTACAGACCTTCGACCTTCAATCCTAAGGTTTCCACTGGGCACAATATCCGTAATGAGTGCTGAAATTGTTGCTGATAAAGTTCCGTTTCGAGTTACTGTACCGGTTCCCTGCATTGAGTTAGCGATGGTTGCATTTACCGATGGGTCAAACTGAGTTCCCATATTTAAAAAATTTTGAATTCCCAAACTGGATGGCAAACCTAGTACATTGGGTGCTTGCATATTTATCGATGAATCTTTGGCAGTATTGGTGGTTGCAGATTGAGTTGATGTCGCATTTTCGTCTATGGTTACCGTGATGATATCACCCACCTTGGCAGCCTTATCATCCCCAAACAGATTATTGCCACGGGTATTTCCTGGCCAAAGTGCCCCTTCCTCGGGTTTTTGCTGTATGGGCTTAGCATATAAATTTTTTGGAATTACTGTTGACCTGCTATCTACCGCCTTATGAGAACTTGAACATGCCGCTATAGAAAATAACAAAAATAATGAAATGGTTGAAATCATCTTATTAATTAAAACTTGAATTCTCATTAAAAGTTCACCTTAACTGTATTGGAGTCTACAAGCCTGCCGTAAATAATTTTTTTGGACTCTATGTTTAAAACTCGGACCATGGCATCTTTATAACCATCTTCCTTTAAAATTCCTGCTGTGGTTATTATCATTCCGCCCTTTTGTGCCGTTATTAATATTTTATCCCCTCTATTTCCTAATGCGGGTCTCTTTATAAAATTTGGGACGAGTATTTGCCCAATAGACAAACTTCTGGACGCCTCATATCCCAAGGCATAATCCATATTTGTTATTGCATTTTTTGATGGGCGTTCTGTTTTAATTGTTTCCGCTCTAATCTCATCCTTTGATAAAATTTCCCCTCTCCTCACTGCGCGTATTGTTTTTATAACTTTTTGCGATACCAATACCTTGGTATTAAATCGAATTCTTTTTTGAAATTGATCATTAATTCGTATTTCTAAATACATGGGTATTCTGCCTGCTCTTTGACTACTGCCCATTATTTTGTAAATTAATTCTTTTTTTCCAGGAGGTAGGGTAATATCCTTGCCTTGGTAATAAACATTGATATCCAGCGATTTTTTGTCCCATGGTAATGTCTTTAATAAATAATCCATTGCACTCTTTTCAATTTCTTCTGTCTTTACAATTTGTTTCTCTGAGGCATTTACTCTCATTTCAAAACTTATAGACAGGCATAAATAAATAATAAAAATAAAAAATATTTTGTATTTATTATTAGGAATAATCATTTTTTATTACCGTTTCATATTATTTGAGATTTGAAGCATTTCATCTGCAGTCTGAACTGTTTTAGAGTTAACCTCGTAAGCACGTTGCGCTGCGATCAGGTTTACCATTTCTTCAACAACACTTACGTTTGACAATTCCAGAAATCCTTGTTGTGTCGAACCAAGGTCAATAGATTGAGGGTTCCCAATTTGAGGTTGTCCCGATGAATCTGATTGCGCAAATAAGTTGAATCCTAACGATTGCAAACCTGCTGGATTCTGGAACGATGCCAATTGAATATTACCAAGAACTGTTGGTGCCGGCGATCCCGGTTGGGTTACAGCAACGCTACCCTGCGGGCCTATTGAAATTGATAAAGCATTATTAGGAATGGTAATAGCTGGCTGCATCGCCAAACCGTCTGCTGTTACCATACGCCCAGTATTATCAAGTTTGAAAGAACCTGCCCTTGTGAAAGCTGTCGTTCCGTCCGGTTGCGTAATTTGAAAAAATCCTTTTCCCTGGATTGCTATATCAAGTGGATTCTGTGTTTGGGAAAAGTCCCCTTGCAAAAATATTTTTTGGATTGCCGCTGTTTTTGTCCCCATACCAAGTTGGGCTCCGGTCGGCACCTGTTGACCGTTTGGTGAAAGGGTTCCAACCAAACGTAAATTTTGATAAAGAAGATCCTGAAATTCCGGTCTACTTCTTTTGAAACCAACTGTGTTTACATTGGCTAGGTTATTAGCAATGACGCTGACGTTTGTGTCTTGCGCATTCATTCCCGTCGCTGCTGTATATAAAGATCGAATCATTTTTAATACCTTTCGTCTTTTTTGTTTGTTTTTTATTAACCTACCCGACCTATTGTGTTAACGGATTGATCATTCATGCTGTCAATGGATTGGATCACTTTTTGATAGGACTCAAAAATTCTTAATGTCCCAATCATTTCGGACATTTCTTTTACCGTTGATACATTAGAATTTTCTAGGAAACCCTGACGCATCTTGGTATTTGTTGCATCCAATTCGTTTTCAGGAGAACCTATATTATGGTAAAGACCGTCCCCCTTTTTTTCTAGAGACTTTTTGTCTTCAAAAATTACCATTTTAATATTGGTGATTGTGGTATTTGCCAGTCCATTCCCTACTGAAATACTTCCCCCAGAATCAATTGAAATTTTACCTGGAGCATTTATAACAATTGGTCCATCATTTAGATCTAGAACCTGATTTCCTTTTTTGTTTACTAATTCTTTTGCAGTATTGAGTCGGAAGTTTCCGTTTCGGGTGTATTGAGGACCGTCTGGAGTTTTTACCTTAAAAAACCCCTCTCCATCTAAAGCCAAATCTAAGGTCCCCCCCGTTTGTTTTAAAACTCCAGTAGTAAAATCTGTATAGGAATCTGTTATGCCAACATAGGAAACATTCTTATTGGATTTATCAGGAGACAAGAGAATATTTTTTGATGCATCCAAACCTGAGTCAGGTGGAAAAGGTGGCATCATTTCTTTAAACACTAATGCATCTTTTTTGAAACCCGTGTTATTTGCATTTGCTAGGTTATTGGCAATAATTTCCATTTTTCTTGCCTGTTTTATTCCTGCAGATGCTGCTATGTAGATACTTTCGTGCATATAATTGCTTTCTATATAAATTCCATATTGGAATTTTTATTTTTCCTTGCCTTGTATGGCCTTAAACATAATATTTTTTAAATTTTCTTTTTATATCTTTGTACTTAATTATTTCTTTTCTTGTTAGTAAGCAATAGCTGTACCAAAATTATTTTTATATTTTTCACCTGTTCTTTTATTAAGTTAATACATTAAATATATAGGTTTAATCGCTAATTTATTTCTAGGTCTTCTTGTAGACCACTTTAATTTCGTCAAAATAATATGGAAGTTTATTCCGCAATAGTCAAAAATCTAAATTTTTTTGCTAATTTTTTAAGTTGTTTATTCTTGGTATAAATGAAACGTTTAATGACATGCTATAATCTTATTTTTTTAATGAGAATTATTAAAGTGAGGATGTTATGGAAATCATTTCAATTGATGAATTGCACGACAAAGTAGAGGGGATGGGGGATAGTGATTTAATTCTTGATGTTCGATCTGCAGAAGAATTTAGTTCTGGCCATATTAACGGTGCTCGTAATGAAGGTCATGAATCAGTTGCAGGAATTGCGGATGAATTAAAATCTTATGGAACAGTTTACGTACATTGCAAAATGGGTGGTCGCGCCAAATTGGCTTCGGAGACGTTAGAAAGTAACGGATTGACTAATATTGTTTGCGTTGGCAATGGCGGGATGGAACGCTGGGGACAAATGGGTTGGCCCACAGTATGATAGTTTAAAAATTATTCAAAAAAAAACCCAGGAAATGAAGCCGCGTTAACGGCTTCTTCCCTGGGTTTAATCTTTGGTCAGGCGGATGGCTCCACGCTAAAGACTAATACTCTAGTGTATTCCACTGAGTTACGCCCTTCTGGCCATTTCTTTCTTTATTCTGACCATTCCATACCGCTATCGCCATCGGAGTTTTTCCGGTTTTGAATTGCGTGTCGTTTGCGTCAGAATTTGTCAATGAACGTTTGTAAACAACAGACCACCGGTTATTAGACCAGTTTCCACTGCCTTGTACATCCTGATGAGCCTGAGTGGTCAGGGTGCTAAACCCTTCTGCATTCAGATCTTCAACTGGAGATACTCGCATGGATGCATCAGAAAGCATGTTACCGGCAGCTCGACCGGTGTTGAATACGCCTTCATTTTTACCCATACCAAAGTCAACATAAGTTCCACGTTTACTGATATCACCAGCTCCCTGTCCCTTAGCAGCTGTAGCTTTAGAACCAGAAGTATGAGCAGGCTCTTTACCACTTAGTTTGCCTGTAGGCTCATACATGTAGTATGAACCTGAACCCATAGCCATGTATTTATATTGATCTTCCATATCCTGCATTCCAGCATTGCCTGTCGTTCCAGCAGCTTCTTTATCCCATGTTGCTTTCCACTGCCATATGTTAACACGCTCGCCGTCTCCACCCATTGTGAATGGAGGCTCTTCACCAGACTGATTTACCGGAAACATTATAGCTGCTTGATCTTTATACTGCTGAGATCGAACCATGATGTCATTACGGGTTGAGTCTGTCCAGCTCAAGCGAACTGCGATTTCCTTGCCGTTTGTAGCGGCACGAACATTTACCCATTTGGTAGCAGGAGCTGGCCACATGGGATTGGTGATCATTTGCGGATCCAAATCCACCATCGTATGCTTGTGGAATGTTGGACCATAACGCGTCCAGAAAGGGTCATCCGCATTCATTGGAATATTTCCCTGGATTTTTATTGCTTTAATTGTTGCTGCATTTGCACTTGACAATCCAAGTACGAAAGCAAACAACATCATGAATACTATTGATTTTTTACTCACTAGTGTACCTCCTCGTTAGCATACTGTTTACGGGACTAAAATTAACGCTCTTAGCAAGATATTTGACAAGGTGCGACCGATCTTACGATCGGCCACACTCCCGTATCAATTATATTGCTATACTGCGAGCATCGTTTCGTCTCTTAAATTGCACCCGGATGCTCTTCAGGTCGAACATAAAAAGGCTCTTCAACCGTAACTCGGATGATTTCTTTACCTTTTCTATTAAACCCAATTACCGTGTCGTTATACATCTCAAATTTCTTACCGTGAATGTTAGTCTCGAAAATTTTCGGTCCTGGCTCACGTTTCCATTTAAAGATAATACGTTGGGTAGTCCGGAACAGTTGCAATACTCCTAACAGATCCCGATCTGGAACCATGTACTGATCGATAGAATGATCAACACCAGGTCCAAACATCTGCTGAGAGTAAGAACGTGGAACATGCCTTGACGGAATGTAGTAACCGTTAGGCTCGGTACCTAGTTGTGGATACAATGGTAGAGCAACTTTACGATCCCGAATTAGATAATACTGTGGATTATCTGGATCATGTGCCCATTCACCGTTACCACCGATTTTGACAAGACCCTGTAATCGGATCTTACCAACACAAGCAGCCATACAACGTGTTTCCATTTGATCACCTTCCGTCAGAGGATCTAGACCCTCAATACGGGGATAACAAGCGATACATTTTTCAGAAATACGTGTTGTTCCACGGAACATTGGCTTTTTGTAAGGACACTGCTCTACACATTTTTTATAACCACGACAACGACTCTGATCGATCAGAACGATGCCATCCTCTTGACGCTTGTAGATCGCCTTTCGAGGACAAGCCGCCAAACAACCGGGGTACGTGCAGTGATTACAGATGCGTTGTAGGTAGAAAAACCAGATTTTATGCTCTGGTAGTACTGACTTCGTGCCGTTATCACCACCAAATGTTCCCTCACGAGACTGGGTGAACTCACGACCATGAGCGGTATCTTCACCAAAATTCGGAAAACGCCACTCTTCATCAGTCGGTACATAACCAATTGCTTGCTGGTTCAAACCGATTTTTGCAGGAGCTTCGAAGATGGTAACACCTTCGTAAACACCATGGATCGCTTTGTTAGAAGTCTTACGTACGTTCCAAACATTCTGGCCCGGGTTAGACTGCTCCAACATTTTCAGGATCTTCCAATCCCAAAACTGTGGATAACCACCGTAAGGTTTAGTTTCTACATTATTCCACCACATATATTCCTGACCCTTCGAAAAGGTCCAGGTTGATTTATGTGCCATTGTGCAGGTCTGGCAAGCAATACATCGATTCGTATTAAATACGAATGTGAATTGTTCTTTTGGATGCTTTTCGTCATAAACGTATGTAGCCATCCGACCCAGTTGCCAGTTATATACTTCAGGCATATTTATCTCCTTGTTAACATTTTTAAATGTTGATTAATCGATTGAAGACCCTCTCACAACGAGAGGGCTCCCTATTACTTTAGATTTTCACACGTACATACTGTCCCGCGAGATACATCTCAGCAAAACGATCTTTCAACGGTGATTCTGGGGTGTAACCAGTTCGAACTGGTTCCCAGAGTCCCTTACCATGCAATCCACCATCCTCAGCTTTGGAGAATTTAACCAGCGTTTCTTTCGGTACTGCATTAACCGCATGGTTATCAGCTTCATAGCCGTGTTTGAACTTCATCTTAGATTTTGCTTTATGGAACAGAGTATCAGTCTGATGCATAGGCATTAACCAAGATCGCGTAATAGATTGCTGACCACCATACCGGAAGTTACTCTGGTAAGGAGTGGTCATTGACATCGCTCGTCCATCAGGCCGTTCTTCATGGGCCTTAACTGAACGCTCGGTGGCAATCCACGTAGCATGCTTCATCATGGTGGTGTGATACGGATATGCCGGATTGTATTTAGCCCGTAACATTAGCCGTGCCACTTTGTATCTTGGATCTGAAGGTTTCCAACCCATGTATGGTCGATCAGCAGGATTCGCATCACAATATACATAGTCACCTTCGTTTATACCAAGATCTTTACACAAGAACGGATTCATGTGTACCTGCCACTCACCAACACCAGGAGATCGTTTATCCATTCGATATGGATCACCAAAGTTGTTGTTCCAGATCATATTCCAGTCAGTGGTTGCCCAAGAACTATGCGCTGTATGACGTGATTTAGGAGTTACACAATAGAACCGATAACCCTTCTCCCACAAAAAGTTTTTGGTCGTACGTACTGCTGACCAAGGCTTCTTGATGTTTCGAACGTGACGAAGATCCGGATCTTGCTCGTCTTCCGGAATTCCGTAATCATCCGGTCGGATGTAAGGATTGGTTGAAATGATAACGTTTGGCAGGTAAGGCGTTGCTTCTGGACCCTCCCGCGAAACGATGAAGTTTTCACCATACTCAATAGCTTCTGGCTCATCATTGTAGAACTGGATGCGGCCATTAGGTGTGTAGAATGGTTTAGACTCCGTATACATCTCCCAGAAGGGAGATCGAGGATATGTTCTGAAAAGTAACAGACAAGCGCCTGGCTCTCCATAACGACCATTGATGATATCATCAATGTTGTAACCCATACCCGTTGTAGACGTCGTGAACAACCGGCGAATCATAGCTTTGGTTCGGTTAGGAGCTTCACCTTCATAAACCTTCATGATGTCAGCGAAACGCTTGTCACCTGTAACCTCAGCCAACCGGCGTGAGAACTCACGATGAATCAAGTTATCATCGATTGTATCGAAGATAGGTTTGATTCCCGTGCCGCCCCAAATCTGATGGAACGGATTTGAACACGCACATGTGATTTCATAACTTTCGAACTCTGCCCAACTGTTCGGAGCAAGTACGATATCGCTGTACTCACAAGAACCGGTGAACTCGATGTCCTGAGCTACGATCATGTCTACGTTGTTATTCGTGTTGAATACCAACTCGTAGAACCATTTAGCATTGTTGATAACGTTAACGTTAACAAACCACACCAGTTTGGTCGGTGTAGGCATATGTGAACGTCCTGTGAATACCTTACGGCCGTAGCGTGGGGTATTAACAATCAACGCTTTATCACGATGCGCCCAGTAACTAACTTCCTCACCCTTCAGATAACCCTTAACATTCTTCCAGTCAACATTTTTGGAAGCATCAAGAATAGGATTGAAAGGATCTTCAGCAACCATAGCTGCAAAACCAGGTCCAGACCAATGAGAACCCTGGTAGTTGCCAGCCTTGTAGTTACCAGCCCATGTATGAGAGCCAGAACCTTTAGGACCAACATTACCTGTCAGCATCAGAGGTACATAAGACGCACGGTTATGCATCGTTGCGTGGAAATAGTGACAAATTCCTTCACCATAATGGATTTCAACAGGCTTGATGGTACCAATGTCGCGAGCCAAACGAACAATTAAGTCCTTAGGCGCATGACAAATCTGGTTAACCGTCTCGACATCGTAATCCTTCAGATGAATTTTGTACATTTCGTAAAGAGGCATTACCGTAATGGTCTTGCCGCTAACGAGTTTAATATCAAAAACACCGTCCAATGCAGGATCGATATTCTTTTTTCTCATCTTAGCGCCGATATCTTCACGCGTGATAGCTACTGGCTTATCCGTATTGGTATCCCAAACGGTGAAATCAGGCATCATGTCACGGTTGAAGTTCTTCATCCACTTAGTGGTGAAGCCGTCTTTCGGCAAAGCTTGTGCTTTATAACCCGGGATGAAATCATCCGGATGTAAGCGCACCAATGTATCTGTTCGAACCAACAGAGGCATATCTGTATAGTCCTTCACATACTCGATGTCTACAAGGCCTTCGTCCATAATGATCTTAGCAACACCCAAGAAAAGAGCGATGTCAGAAAGACCGGCACGAACAGGTACCCAGTAGTCAGCTTTTGTTGCAGGCGGATTGTACTCAGGAGATACAGAAACGAGTGTACCACCGCGCTCCATGATCTCTGTGTACCAATGCGCTTCAGGCATTTTGTTCTCAATCAGGTTTTTACCCCACTGAATTGTCATTTTCGCATATCTATGATCTGCGAAATCGATATCAGAGGCCTGCATTCCATGTGTCCATGAATGTCCAGGAGCCTGATCACCATGCCAAGTATAGTTTGACCACGCTCGGCCACCCAATACTTTACCAGGACCACGACCACGAATGATCGAATCCAAAAGGCCCATGTTGTTAGCTAAACGGTAGATACCGTATTTACCAACAACACCAAGAAGACCCATACCACCGCGATATTTCATAACACGGGATCCAGATCCACCCATTGCTTCGATCATTTCAGGCTGGTAGCCTTCATTTTTCAGACGCTGTGCACCACGAGCGCCACTGTATGCTTTACCTACAGCAACATGACCCTTAGCGAGGTACGTAAATGTCTGATCCCAGGTCATACGAACGAATTCGTCTGTTCCCCGGCTTGTCATCTTATATTTTTCACGGTTCTCTTTATCCAAATAAGGGAAACCGTCGTCTGCCCACTGCTTCCAGCCAACACGGATCATAGGGTACTTGTTCCGGTAAGGGCCATAAGCTCGACGAGGAAACGTCATACCACGCAAACACATGCGAGGATTCCACGCAGCATCAGCTTGGTTACCATACAGATCGCGAATCTTGTGATGATCGTAGTTCTGCTCGATACGCATCAAAATGCCGTTACGTACGAAACCACGTACGCGACACTGATGGGTGTCGTTCGGAGAACAACAATACGTAAAAGATCGCTCATACTTGTACTGATCACGGTAGACTTCTTCCCACCGTCGGTCAGGATAGGATTCCAGCGGATTCCCTACTTTTACTACGGGTTTCAGCTGAGCTCCAACCCTCTTGCTCGTCAATGCCATAGCTGTCGCTACACCAGCACTCACCTGCAAGAACTTACGTCTGTTTAACCTCATAT
>Ga0115000_10001422_pt1 | contig 21316 bp, 21 predicted proteins | sample ArcticOcean_MG_C_6_FD_89690 | JGI IMG/M metagenome (GOLD analysis project Ga0115000, IMG submission 89690) | Marine microbial communities from western Arctic Ocean - ArcticOcean_MG_CB8_128 | ecosystem: Environmental > Aquatic > Marine > Oceanic | place: Arctic Ocean: Canada Basin | collected... | reverse complement strand
CAATTATAATAATATTGCCAAAACCTTTAATCCAGTCGGAAAATACAACTTTACCGGAGGCAACAGCATAGACCTCATTACCTTCTTGTGACTTTATAAAAATGCCCTTCCATCGAACGCCCGTTAATCTTCTCTTTGTATTAAATTTATGAAGAATCTTTCCTTTTACAGGCAGTTTTAACTTTCCTTTAAGTTTTTTAAAATTAACCCCATCAAATTTATTATCTGGGATTGATTTATTGTCAGCTTTAATTTTTTTACTTGGTTTTTTTTTGGCATCAGCTTTAATTTTTTTAAGTAGATTTTTAAAAATACTAGTTAATTTTTTTTCATTTTGAATTAATTTTTGTTTCTTTTTTTTCTGTGTTAATAATTTTGCTTTAATTTTCTTGATTATTTTAGTTTTTTCTTCTTTTTGCTTTAGAAGTTTTTTAGCATTCCTTTCCTTTCTTTTCTTTAGCGAAGCAACTTTTTTTAATGCATTATTAGTTTTTTGTTTCGTAGCATTGATTTTTTGATAAGCTTGTTTAATTTTCTTGATATCAATATTTTGCTGCTTGCTATAGACGCCAATATAATATGATTCTCTTGAAATTTGACTTGGACTTATTCCATCTAGGTACATTTGCAGATACCCAGGGTTTCCGTTCGTGTAAGACTGATATAGCCGAGCAGAAAAAGATTTCTTTTTTAATTTTATTTCTGTTTTAAGATTCAGTAGTTGATTATTTAGTTTTTTTATTTTTCTTTTATTACTTGCGAATTTTTTCTTTATTTTGTAAAGCTCTTTCTTTGTTTTGCTTATTTTCTTTTCTTTTCGCTTTAGCTCGACAGATAAATCATTTTTTGTTGCCGTATTTTTTTTTATATTCTTATCTAGTTGATTAATCTCTTTTTGAATTTTGAGTAAATCTTTTTTTGTCTTACTAGCATCATTTTCGGCAATACTGAATGATGAAAATATTAATATGATAAAACATAGAAAAATTTTAGAAATATTTTTTATTGGAAAATTATTCATTAAATTCTATTAGAGAATTACCTGTCATCTCTTTTGGAGCGACTTCATTCATAATATAAACTATTGTTGGGGCTATATCGGAAAGACTACCAGTTTTTTTTATTGAGCATTCTTTACCCATATATAAAAAAGATACTAAGTTTTTTGTGTGTTGAGTGTGAAGTTGGTTATTTTCTTCATCCATCATTAGTTCAACATTTCCATGGTCTGCTGTTATCAACATATGACCATTAATTTTTTTTATCGCATCAGAAACTCTACCAATACAAGTATCTAAGCATTCAATTGCCTCAATTGCTGCATTTATATTTCCTGTGTGGCCTACCATATCGGCATTGGCATAATTACAAATGATTACATCATATTTATGATTCGTTATTGCTTCACATAATTTATCTGTTACTTCATATGCACTCATTTCAGGCTTTAGGTCATATGTTTCTACTTTTGGGGATGGAACTAGAATCCTATCTTCGCCAGGGTATACACTCTCTTCACCCCCATTAAAAAAGAATGTTACATGAGGATACTTCTCTGTTTCAGCGATTCTTAGCTGCGTCTTTCCTTTGTCTGAAATAAATTGCCCTAATGAATTATTTATCTGTATTGGCTCAAAAATAGCTTGTGCCCTTTTTTGTTTTTTATCATATTCAGTAAGCGTGAAGTAGCTTAAGTTCTTCGGAAGAGATTTTCGATCGAAGTGATCAAAACTATCATTTAAAATTGCATCAGTTATCTGTCTTGCACGATCAGATCTAAAATTCATAAATACGATTGTGTCATCACTACTAATTCCATCAAAAGCGTCATTTACCTCTATTAGTGTAGGAGAGATAAATTCATCTGTTTCATTTCTTTTATATGCTTCTTTTATTGCCTCTTGAGAAGAATTTGCTTTATATTTTGCCTGCGCATGCACTAATAAGTTGAATGCATCTTTAGTTCTTTCCCACCTATTATCCCTATCCATTGAAAAAAACCGTCCAGATATTGATGCTAGCTCTCCAGTATTGATGTTTTGAAAAGAGTTTTCTATAGCACTGATATATTTCTCAGCACTTTTAGGTGGCGTATCTCTCCCATCTAAGAATGCATGGACGTAAACTTTTTCTAAACCATTTTGTTTCGCTAACAGTAAAATGGCATCGAAATGCTCTATATGGCTGTGAACACCTCCATCTGATAAAAGTCCAAAAATATGTAAGGCTTTATTCTTCTTCTTCAGTGACTGAAAATTTTTATTTAACAATGAATTCGAAAAAAAAGTTTTCTTTTCTATACTTAAGTTTATTCGAGCTATATCTTGATGGATTACCCTACCTGATCCAATATTTAAATGTCCAACCTCAGAGTTACCCATTTGGCCTGAAGGAAGCCCAACATATGATTCTGAAGCATTAATTAATGTATTTGAACATTCTTTATTCAAACAATCCCAATTTGGAGTATTAGCCCTGAGTATGGCATTATGCTCGTGATTAGGGCTATGACCGAAGCCATCTAGGATAAGTAAAACTATTGGATTTTTTTGCATTATTTTTTAAAATTTATTTTCTTATGTCTTAACGTTCAATTATAATGCCACTTTTGGATTTAGCTATGCTAAATCATAAATGTTTTATTTTTTTAAGGATTTGTTTTGGACTTCTCATTAAACGATTATTTATTAATTTTTATTATCATAACTTCTGGTCTGTTACTTTTATTCCCTCAAGCCCTTTCTGGAGGTATCAAAGTTATTAATGTTAAAGATGCAGTATTACTTATGAATCGAGAAATATGCACAATCATAGATGTTAGGACTGAAGAGAAGTTTGGTGTTGGTCATATACCTAACGCAATAAATATGCCTTATAGTAAGCTTCCTGAAATGATAGATAAATTAAAAAAACATTCAAAAAAAACAATCATGGTTTATTGTGGCTCAGGAAATAGCTCTGGAAAAGCAATGAAGCTTTTTAATCAAAAAGACTTTGATTCGGTAATGAGTATTGAGGGTGGGTTCTCGGAGTGGGTAAAATTGCAACTTCCTGTCTCGCAAAAAAATAAATGAAAAATATCTTAATGTATACAAGTTCTTATTGCCCTTATTGCATAAATGCTGAAAGACTATTATTAGAAAAAGGGTTCAAAGTTTCTCAAAAAATTCTTATAGATGAAGACCCTGCTGAGTTAAAAAAAATGTTAAAAATAACAGGTAAAAGAACTGTCCCACAAATATTTATTGATAATGTCTATATTGGTGGTTTTGATGAGCTAAGGGCTTCTGATTTTTCTGGAGAATTAGATAAATTATTAAAATAAATTTAGAAATTTAATTACAATTAATAGTTCATTCTTCTCGTTTAAAGCGATAGAATAGCGTTTTAGTTCGATTTAAACATTTATATATTTAACAAACATGGGAATAAAAATTATGGCAGCAGATAAAAAAACAGCTAAACCAAAAAAAGAAAAAACCAAAATAAATGAAAATGAACAGCCAGGTTTTGCATTAGAAAAATTATACCTAAAGGATGTCTCAGTCGAGGTTCCAAATTCTCCTGAAATTTTCACTAGCAGAGAAACTCCTAAGGTTGGGGTTGAATTAAATAACGAAACAAAGCCATTAGCTGATGGTTATTTTGAAGTGTCACTTCAGATAACTGTTACTTCGAAAATTAATAAACAAACTGCTTTTGTCGTGGATGTAGTTCAAGCAGGTATTTTTACTATTAAGAATATTCCAGATGACGGCATGGAAGCCGTAACATCAATTACTTGCCCTAATATTTTGTTTCCTTACGCAAGAGAAGCTATTGCAAACTTTACTGTAAAGGCTGGTTTCAACCCTGTTCAATTGCAGCCGATTAATTTTGAAGCTTTATACATGCAAGAGAAACAAAAAAAAGAAACTAAAAAATCTTAATATGTCGTCTAAAATTTTTATTGGTTTAATTTTTTTCTTAGGTCTTGGGTGTGTATTTTTTTCCTCGAATGTATTTGCTGACTTTTTGTCAGTAAAGTCAAAAAATTCAATTTTATTTGAGGGGCCTTCGTCTTCAACGAAGAAAAAATTTATTGTCACCGAGGGGTACCCACTAAAAATTATTGTTAGCCTTAAAGACTGGAAAAAAGTGGAAGATCATTTAGGAAAGGTTAGTTGGGCTCAATCAAAAGACCTTGATCGTGAAAGAACTGTTATCACCATAAAGTCAAATTCAACCATTTATAACAAACCTAATCCCAATGAAGCAAAGTTAGCTTATATAGATAAACTTGTTGTACTTGATTTACTGTCACCAACAGTTACTGATGGCTGGGTTCAAGTTAAGTCTGTTTCGACAGGTTTAGTAGGATTTATTAGGATGGAAGAGGTGTGGGGAATATAAATTGAGATTATCTGTTCTTGGTGCTGGAGCTTGGGGAACTGCTTTAGCCATTCATTTGAGTAAGCTATATCCAACTAAGCTTTGGGCTAGAAATTCTAGACATGTATCCGGAATGCAGAAAGCCCAATCAAATCCGTTATATTTAGGTGATTTTAAATTTCCACCTCTTTTAGAGATTAGTGACGATTTTAATTCAACTTTATCTGATATAGACTTAATAGTTTGTGCCGTCCCTACTTCGGGCTTTAGACAAACTCTAAAATCAATAAATGAGATTAATCAATCAGCTCCAGTTATATGGGCCAACAAGGGATTGGAACAAGGGTCTGCTAAATTACCTCACGAAATTGCTCTTGAAGAATTAGGCGATCCAAAAAAAACTAACCGCCATTGGGGTGTTGTATCCGGCCCAAGTTTTGCTGCAGAATTAGTAAGGTCCCTCCCAACTGCTTTAACTTTGGCCTCGACAAGTAAGGACACCACAATGCTTGCTGCAAATATTTTTCATCATCATAATCTGCGTGTTTATACAAGTGAAGATGTAGTTGGCGCATCAGTTGGTGGAGCATTAAAAAACGTCATAGCAATTGCTTCTGGAATTTCAGATGGAATGGGTTTTGGGAATAATGCTCGAGCAGCTTTAATAACAAGAGGCTTGGCCGAGATTTCACGATTCGGGTCATATTTAGGTGCTAACCAGGATACATTTAGTGGCTTAGCAGGGTCAGGAGATCTTGTTTTAACATGCACAGGCGAATACTCAAGAAATCGTGAAGTTGGCATCCAGCTTGCAAAGGGACAGCCCTTGGAGGCTATTCTCAAAAATCTAGGCCATGTTGCTGAGGGTGTCTTCACAGCTACTGAGGTAATAAGGAGAATTAATAACATAGAGATCGAGATGCCAATCACCTCCGAGGTGAATAATGTGATTCAACTAGGGAAGTCTCCAGAAGATGCGGTATTAGATCTCTTAGGACGATCTATAAAGCCCGAGGGTTAGATTCCTGATTTAAAATCTATTTGGCGCCATGCTTCGTATAAAACAATAGCAACTGTGTTCGATAAATTTAAGCTCCTATTGTTTTTAACCATTGGAACTCTAATTTTTTCACCTTCCAACATTTTACTAAGAATACCTAAAGGTAAACCACGTGTTTCAGGCCCAAAAACAAAAACATCCCCTTTTCTATATCTAAAGTCATCATAATATTTAGTTGCTTTAGTCGTAACAGCAAAAACCCTATTACCTTTTAATTTTTTTAAACAGTCGTTATAAGTTTCATAAATATTAATTTTAGCTATATCATAATAATCAAGACCGGCACGACGAACCTGCTTCTCATTCAACTCAAATCCTAATGGTTTTATTAAGTGTAAATTAGAAGATGTATTCACACAAAGACGAATTATATTTCCAGTATTTGGAGGTATTTCAGGCTCATATAAAACAATATTAAACATATGATTAAAATTTATACAGTTGTTATAAAATTAGTGTAAAATTAATTAACATATATATATATTATATATTAATCAACTAAAATCAATTACTTAGGTGATATATGACCACCCAAAATCCATTAGAAAACCATGAAAAACTTCACTTTATAAAGCCTCAAGCGAAGTTTAAAGACAATAATATAGAAAAATGGTCAGAGAAAGAAATTAAATCTCTATTTCAGCTCCCATTTAACGATTTAGTCTATCAGGCTCACATTGTTCACAGGGCTAATTTTAACCCCAATGAAGTACAATTGAGCACATTATTATCAATTAAGACTGGTGGATGCTCCGAAGATTGTGGGTATTGCCCACAATCAGCCAGATTTGATACAGAAGTTGAAAATGAGCCATTAATGGATATCTCAGAGGTTTTAAATTCTGCAAAACTTGCCAAAGAAGCAGGAGCCAGTCGATTTTGTATGGGTGCTGCATGGAGAGGACCTAAGGAAAAAGATTTAAATTCCGTTAAAGAAATGATATCTAAAGTAAAGGAGCTAGGACTTGAAACATGTGCCACATTAGGAATGCTTAAAGAAGGACAAGCAGAACAACTAAAAGAAGCTGGGTTAGATTACTACAACCACAATTTAGATACTTCCCCAGAGTTTTATGGCGATATTATATCAACTAGGACATATAAAGACAGGCTAGACACATTAGAGCGCGTTAGAGATGCATCAATAAACGTTTGTTGTGGCGGAATTGTTGGGTTAGGGGAGTCAATAGATGATCGAGTTAGTTTGATATCACAACTAGCAAATATGAAAAGACCTCCTGAGAGTGTTCCAATTAATCTTTTAACGCAAGTTGAAGGGACACCATTGAATAATATAGAGAAACTCGATCATTTTGATTTTATAAGAACGATTGCTGTTGCAAGAATTACTATGCCTAAAAGTTTTGTTAGGCTGTCAGCAGGAAGGGAGGTTATGGATGACGGGATTCAAGCATTAGCTTTTTTCTCAGGAGCAAATTCAATTTTTTACGGAGAACAGTTATTAACTACTAGTAATCCAGGCATTGAAAAAGACAAAAAATTGTTCAACCGATTAAATCTTTCAACTTTGTAATATGCTCCATCAAGACTTATCAGTAGATCTAAAAGAATTAGCTAGTAATGATTTATATAGACATAGAAGGTCAATTCAAGACCTAAAAAAAGGAAGGATAAAAATCAATAACCAGTGGGTACATAATTTTTCTAGTAATGATTATCTTGGTTTAACGCAGAATAAAATAATAAAAAAATCCATAATCGATGGAATAAAGAAGTATGGAAACGGTTCTGGAGCATCCCACTTGATATCAGGCCATTATGAGATCCATGATCAGCTAGAAAAATTAGCTGCAGAAAGCTTAGGATTTGATGAAAGTATTTTATTCTCTTCAGGATTTTCTGCAAATATGGGAGCAATTACTGCTCTATGTGACAGAAATGATTTAATTTTATCTGACAGACTAAATCACGCCTCATTAAACGAGGCTTCATTATTAAGTAAATCAAAATTTATTCGTTATAACCATTTAGATTTAAAACATTTAGAAAAAAAACTTAAAGAAAATGGTGGAAGAAGAAAGTTGATCATTACAGATGCGGTATTTAGTATGGACGGAGACATAATTAATTTACCAGCATTAATAAGCTTGTGTGAAAAGTATGATGCTAATCTTTACATTGATGATGCTCATGGATATGGCGTATTAGGTAAAAATGGACAAGGAATATTGGAGCATTACTATCCAAATCTAGATCTAAAGCCTAAACAAAAGAAAAGAATAATCTATATGTTTACTCTAGGAAAGTCAGTAGGCATTTCAGGGGCAATAGTCGTAGCAAATAAAGAGATTATTAATTACCTAATTCAAAAAGCTAAAACTTATATTTACACAACTGCTTCATCTCCAGCGATTTCATGTGGAATCATTACCTCATTAAAAATTATTAAAGAAGGAAAAACGTTAAGGAGTAATCTTCTAAAATTAATAAATTTGTTAAGAGATAAAATTGAAAATAAAGCATTGCTAGGTAAGTCACCGACACCAATTCAACCAATCTTGATAAATAATATTAGCAAGGCAATGCAGGTTTCAGAAAAGTTACTGAAGGAGGGTTTTTATGTTCCAGTAATAAGGCCGCCAACAGTTGGAAAAAATACATCCCGATTAAGAATTTCAATTTCAGCATTGCATGAACCTAAAGTAATTTTAAGGTTAGCTGATTTAATTAATATAAATACAAAGTAATAATGTATATCAAGATTATAGGGAAGGGGAGGCCGGTAGTTTTAATTCATGGCTGGGGTATGTCGGGACAGATTTGGGAAGGATTTTCAAATTTAATGAGATGTAAAAATAAATTATATATTGTCGATCTTCCAGGGATGGGGAAAAGTCAAATAATTAAGCCATATAAGATTGATAATTTGATAGATAAAATACATGAGCTGATCCCAGAGAAGGTAACAATAATAGGGTGGTCATTAGGCGGACAAATTGCGATGAAATACTGCCTAAAGTATCCAAAGACTGTAAATAATTTAGTTTGTATATCATCAACCCCTTGTTTTGTTAGAAAACCAGGATGGGACCACGGTGTTAATATTAATTTTTTTTCTAAATTTAAAAAAAATTTATTAAACGATTGGCAAAAAACATTAAAAAGTTTTTTTCTATTACAAATAAAGAAAGATAAAGGAAGCAAAAATATTCTAAAGAAGCTAGAAGGTAATTTTATGGGTCAACAGCCTCCAACAAAGGAAGGTTTGGAAAAGTCATTAGAAATATTAGCAGAAATTGATATGAGAAATGATGTAAAGAATATCAATACCCCAACATTAATAATTAGCGGAAAACAAGATGCTATCTCAAGCTATAAAGCATCTATTTGGATGCAGTCACAAATTAAAGAATCAAAAATATATATTTTTGATTCGGCAGGGCACATACCATTTTTAAGTTACCAAAGAAAATGTTTTGCGTTAGTCGATAAATTTTTAGAGTCAGCTTAGAGAATGATTGATAAAGAGTATAAGAGAAAAGTGTTTGATAGGCATGCTAAAACATATGATGAGTATTCAACTCTTCAGAATAAAATATCAGATAATCTCTTTAAAAAATTGGATTTAATAAATGTAAGACCAAATTTTATTTTAGACCTTGGGTGTGGTACAGGAAGGAATGGGAGAATTTTAAAAGAAAAATACCAAAAAACAAGGCTAATTAATTATGATTTCTCTATAAATATGTTGCTAGAAGCAAAAAAAAATCAACATAAACTATTAGGCACTAAATCTGAATATATATGTGGGGATATTGAAGAATTATCTTTTTCTGAAAACACATTCGATGTAATTTGGTCAACAAGCTCATTGCAGTGGTGCAATAATCTTTCAGATATCTTTAAGAAAGCAAAATTAATATTAAAACCAGGCGGTTTATTTATATTTAGCACCTTTGGACCAAATACACTTTTTGAATTAAAGAGCGTCACAAAAAAAATTTCTAGCTATCAAAAAACTAATAATTTTTTAGATATTCCTAGCATTAAGGATAAGCTAATTAAGGAGGGCTTTATTACTCCAGTTCTTGATTCAGAAGAATTTTGTTTAACATATAAAAATATTAATAAACTTTTCTTGGATTTAAGAAAAATCGGAGCTACAAGTGGATTTAAGAGTAAAAAAATTGGGTTATCTGGAAAATCATTTTTAAAATTAATTTCAGATGGCTATAAGGTATATAGCTATGATGGAAATTTCCCTGCAACGTATGAGGTGATATATGGCTATGCTCGGAATACCTCTAATGAATAATAAATCGAGTTTAAATTATTAAATATGAATAAATCTTTTTTTATAACTGGTACAGATACTCATATAGGCAAGACAGAAATTACTTGTGCCCTAATTGAATTTTTTAAGAAAAAAGGATATCTTGCAATGGGAATGAAGCCTGTTGCAGCTGGAACTGAGGTTATTGATAATCAAATAATAAATAGTGATGTGCATAAATTTTTATCAATAAATAGTATAAATAAACCAGTTGAAATTATTAATCCCTATTCCTTTGATCAAGCAATTGCACCGCACATTGCTTCAAAATCAACAAGCAATGAAATATTTTTTACTAAAATTCATGAAAATTTTTTATTATTACAAAAAGAATGCGAGTATTTATTTGTCGAAGGCGCGGGTGGATACAAAGTTCCTTTAGCAAAAAATAAATCTATTCCAGACCTAATCAGCTATCTAAATATCCCAGTTATTTTAGTTGTAGGTGTACGATTAGGGTGTATTAATCACACGATGCTTACCGTGGAAGCAATCAAAAAAAATCATCATAATTTATATGGATGGGTAGCCAACTGTATTGATTCAAGTATGAATGAAGTTGATGAAAATATTAAATATTTGATAGATAATATCGAAGCACCATTGATGGGAAAGATTCCATTTCAAAGGGAAATTAACTCAATTAAAATATCTGATTACTTATTATGGCCCGGTAACCTGTAGAGTTTATTGCGATCAATATAGTCTTGAATGGTTTTAGGTAAAAAATCAGTAATATCTAGATCCTTCATAGATTTATCTCTAATCTCACTTGATGATTCTTGAAATACATCCATAGGAATAGGGTAGATTGCCCCATGATTATTTTTTTTAAGATTATTAATATCATTAGTAATGTTATCCTTAAAAAATTCTTGTACCTCTGTTGACATTGTTTCTATATCTGATTTCTCAATACCCCTCTCAATTAAAACTAAATGACAGTAGCTTAATATTTCATTCCATTTATACCACGAGTTTATAGTTGAAAAGGCATCAGTACCAAGAATAAAAAGTAAAGTAGAACCAGTCTTTTTTTTAAAATACTTGAGGGTATTAATTGTATAAGATATTTTTTTTTGATCTAAATACTCATTAATTTCAAAATCTGAAAACTCAAAAAAACTATCTTTGCAAACAATATTTAACATCTTTAATCTGTGATGATGAGCACTCATTTTTTTATTATTAGGTGAATTACCAGTTGGTATAAAAATAATTTTAGTTAACCCAATTATTTTTATACAGTTTTGAGCTATTGATATGTGAGCTTTGTGAATAGGATCGAAAGCTCCGCCATACAGACCAATTAGTTTATTATTTACCATTTATTTTCTAATCTGACCCGTTCCTAATACAATATATTTTAGTGAGGTTAGTCCCTCGAGCCCAACCGGACCCCTCGCATGAAATTTATCGGTAGATATACCAATTTCAGCCCCCAGCCCATATTCAAAGCCATCAGCAAAACGGGTTGATGCATTAATCATGACACTCGAAGAATCAATTTCCCTGATAAATTTATTACCATTTTCCTGATTTTTTGTAATGATTGACTCTGTATGCTGTGAAGAATACTTATTAATATGTTGAATTGCCTCATCAATTGAGTTGACAATCTTGATCGAAATAATTGGACCTTCATATTCCTCATAAAAATCTTCTTCTTTAGCATCTTTGGCATTTGGAATAATTTTTTTTGTTTCAGGGCATCCGCGCATTTCTACGTGCTTACCATTAAATATTTTTTCTATCTTAGGTAAAAAATCTTTTGCTATTTTAGCTGATATAACTAGCGATTCTAATGTATTGCATGTTCCGAATCTCTGTGTTTTTGAGTTATCAACAATATTAATTGCTGTATTAATATCAGCAAATTCATCAATAAATATATGGCAATTTCCGTCAAGATGCTTAATAACTTGAATTTTTGCATCTTCAGTTATTTTCTTTATTAAACTCTTCCCACCGCGAGGAATTATGACATCTACAAACTTATTCATTGTTATGAGTTCGCTTACTGCTTCTCGATTAGTCATCTTAACAATCTGTACAGAACGAGAATGAAACCCAGTTTCTTTTAATGATTGAGCTATTAATTCACCTAAATATGTATTAGAGACGATTGCTTCAGAACCACCTCTTAAAATTATTGCATTACCAGACTTTATGGATAACCCAGCGGCATCAATAGTTACGTTTGGCCTTGATTCATATATCATCCCTATAACCCCTAGGGATACTCTCATTTGGCTTACTTTTATACCTGATGGCATAGTTCTTTCGTTGCTGATTTGACCAATTGGGTCATCTAATTTTTCAATTTGAAATAATCCATCCGCCATAGCAGTTATATTTTTTTTATTTAGAGTTAGGCGATCAATAAATGCATCATCCTGATTATCTTTTATAGCCTTAGCTATGTCCTTTTTATTCGAAGCAATAATGCCTTCTTCATTAACAAGAATCCTATGACCTAAATTATTTAAGAAATCATTTTTTTGGTAGGTTGTAGCGCTTGCTGTCCGAAAGCTTGCCTCTTTAGCCTCGAATCCAATGTTATACATATAGTCTTTTATATTCATTAATATATTTTACGCTGTTTTTTTATTAAATAAACGCGAAATTCCAAACGCGAATCTATTAATTTCTAACCAAGGATTACCGATATTTACTCCCTTACAGATAAGATCAATTTCTTTTATTTTAAGCAGACTAGCCTCTATTTGACTTAGAGAAAGTTTATTGACTGCGCTGTGTACAAGCCCTTGAGATGTTCCAAAAATACGTAGCTCCACTAATTTTGCATTTGTAATAGAGCCATCAGATGAGAATTTCAGTTTTGAAATTGCGGTAAATATCCATGAAAAAAGACCATTTATCATTAAAGGCTCTAATCCTTCCTCTTCAAAGTATGACAGGGCTTGAGCTGTTTTTTGCATTTGGCCTGACATGCAATAATCTAATAATTTAAAACTGTCAAATCTAGAACCGTTAGAGATCTGAAGAATTAATTTTTTTATATTTATATCAATACCTAACCCCACTAAAGACAATTTAATTACTTCGTTTTCAGCAGCGAGTAAATTGCCCAATGATAGATTAGATAATAATGATATGGATTCGTTATCAAGGTTTACATTGTGAAAGTCTGCTCTTGCTTTTATTGCCTGTTGAATCTGATTCGAAGTTGGCTCCTTGGCTTCTAATTGAAGTGATTTTTTGCTCAGCTCTTGAAACCAACTAGACTTTAATAATTCTTTTGTTGAATGTTGAAAATGTACTATAAAAAAATCGTTAGAATTCTCTGCAATAACCTTGATAATAAATTTCTTAGTATCCTCCAAAATTCTTCCAGCAGGAATATTAATATTAAAGAGAGTTCGATTTGAGAATAATGAGTCATTATCAAATAATAGCTTAATCTCATTTATTTTATTGGGGGAATCAAGATTAATTGACTGATGTTGAATATTATTTAAATCAGTAAAAGACCTAATTTCTCTTTTAATATGATTTGATAAAACTGGCTCGTTACCTAAAATAATGACACATTGCTTGTTTAATTCTTTAACTTTTTCTATTATTTTTTTTGGAGCAAAAATGGCTTCCACTATTTATTTTGAGACTGAAATTTGAGTAACTATAGTTCTAATAAGCTGGTCTTGCATTCCTTTTATTAGTCGAGATTCTTCTTCTGTTTTGGCAATGATATTTGTGTCATCAAAAGTGTAGTCTCGATTTGTTTCAATTTCTATTGGAGAGCTCCATGCGCCATCTTGTAATTTAACTCTATATGTAACTTTATAATTAATTTCATATTCCTTAACCCTTCCTTTTGAACTTAGAGAAAGGATCTCTTTTGCGAATCCATCATTAACTATTTCAAGGCATTTTTCAGCTCCATTAATTTTTATTTGTACCCCTGATTGTTTAAATTTTTTCTTTATAGCTTTTGTAAAGTTAGCTGACCCCCCATCTATTGATATTGATTTAAAATTTACTTCTTGAGCTACGCGGATTTGATAACCACATGAGCTTATATTAGCTGTAAGCAGCAGTAGCAATATAAAGCTAAAAATTTTTTTCATAATTATTCAATCAACCAGTTACAATATTAATCAGTCTTTCTTTAATATAAATAACTTTCTTAATTTCACTTATGTTATTTATATATTTTTTGACAGTATTAATTTTAATTGCTTTTTCTTTAATTTCAATATCTGTTTCTTCACTTGATATTATCATATTTCCTCTTAGCTTTCCGTTGACCTGAATAACTATTTTTATTTCTTCTTGAACAAGCGCATTTTTGTCTACTTTTGGCCATGTTATTTGATCTATATCAGAGTTTTCCCTTATATGGTTCCAAAGTTCTGCTGAAATATGTGGTACAAATGGATTGAGCATCAATAAAATATTTTCTAACACCTCTTGTTTTAGCTCATAGGGCAATTTTTTTTCTTTTTCAGAATCATTAAGAAAATTTAATAGCTCCATTACTGACGATATAACTGTGTTAAAACTATTTCTTCGCTCAAGGTCATCTGTTACTTTTTGAATGGTTGTATGTAACTTATATTTTACTTCTTTTATATCTTTTTCCGAATCGCTACTATGATTTTCTCTTCTAGCATTGTTCGTTTCAATATGTATATGAACAATACTCCATAAACGCTTCAAAAACCGATGTGCTCCATCGATTCCTTGATCAGACCATTCCAAACTTTGCTCTGCCGGCGCTGCAAACATTATAAACAGCCTTGCTGTATCAGCACCATATTTCTCAATAAGCTCTTGTGGGTCAACTGTGTTCCCCTTAGATTTTGACATCTTACTACCATCCTTTAAAACCATCCCTTGGGTTAGTAGTTTTTTAAATGGCTCTTTTGATTCGATTAAGCCAAGATCGCTTAGAACCCTATTGAAAAATCTTGCATATAGGAGATGCAGAATTGCGTGCTCAACTCCACCTATATAATAATCTACAGGAAGCCAATAATTTGCTCTTTCATCAAGCATTTTATTTTTTTGGTCAAAAGATGTGTATCTTGCAAAGTACCATGAGGATTCAAAAAAAGTATCTAATGTGTCAGTTTCTCTTTTTGCATTCTTTCCACATCTTGGACAAATGCATGAATAAAATTCGGACATTTTATTTAGCGGTGATCCAGCATTTGAATCATCCATCGTAACGTCTTCAGGGAGGGTAACAGGGAGATCGGCTTCATTAACTGGAATATCACCACACTCTTCACAATAAATCATCGGAATAGGGCAACCCCAATATCTTTGTCTAGATATCCCCCAATCTCGAAGACGGAAATTAATTTTCTTTTTCCCTTTACTTAAAGACTCTAATTTTTTTAGAATAGCATCTGTTGCTCCTTCACTCGACAGTCCATTAAACTCATTGGAGTTTATTAAATCTCCAGTTCCACTATAAGCTTTAGACCCATCGTAATCATTGGATTTAATTACTTGTTGAATTGGTAATTCATATTTTTGAGAGAATTCAAAATCTCTATCATCATGAGCAGGAACAGCCATTACTGCTCCTTCACCGTAACTGATCAAGACATAATTTGCAATCCATACAGGTATTTTGTTATTAGTTAATGGGTGAATTGCATAAACCCCAGAAAATATACCTTTTTTTTCTGCAGTAGCAATTTCAGCTTCTGAAACTCCCATTTTTTTACACTCTTTTAAAAAGTTTTTAATTTCTGGGCTATTATCAGATAATTTAATGCTTAGAATGTGTTCTGGTGCAATAGCAAGATAAGTTACACCCATTAAGGTATCAGGCCTAGTTGTATAAACCTTAATTTTTACAAGAGAGTCATTACAAGATACATCAAATTCAATTTCACAGCCCAAACTCTTACCTATCCAATTCTTTTGCATTGTCTTTACTTTCTCAGGCCATTCATTTAGGTTGTCTAGACCTTCGAGAAGCTCGTCAGCATAATCAGTAATTTTCATAAAATATTGTGGAATTTCTTTTCTTTCAACTTCCACACCTGAACGCCAACCTTTTCCGTTCACAACTTGTTCGTTAGCAAGTACAGTTTGGTCAACTGGATCCCAATTAACCATGGAAGTTTTTTTGTAGATTAAGCCTTTCTCATATAGTTTGATAAAAAGCCATTGTTCCCATTTATAGTAATCGACATCGCAAGTTGAAATTTCTTTATCCCAATCAATTGAAAGACCTAACTGTTTAAGCTGTGAACGCATATGATTAATATTTTCATTCGTCCACTTTGCAGGTGCTGTATTATTTTTTATTGCTGCATTTTCTGCAGGCAACCCAAAAGCATCCCAACCCATTGGTTGTAATACATTAAACCCATTCATTCTTTTATACCGGGATATAACATCACCAATTGTATAATTTCTTACATGTCCCATATGTAATTTTCCACTAGGATACGGAAACATTGACAACGCATAGAATTTTGGTAGTTTGCTATTTTCATTTGCTGAGAAAGCATTAGAAGCCTTCCATTTCGCTTGAATATTCGATTCTATTTTTTTAAATTGGTATTCAGTAGCCATTATTTTGATAGTTTCTCATTTAGCTCGGTATTAATTTTATTTGGTGATTTGGTTCCCTTAACATTAATAAATATAGGTGAATGTTCTGTATTTTTATTCGACCAATTAGAATAGAAGGAAACTAGTGGCTCTGTTTGTTGGTGGTATGTATCTAATCTTTTTAATATCGTTTCTTTAATGTCATCATCTCTAATAATTAGTGGTTCGGCAGTAATGTCATCTTTCCCTTCTTCCTTTGGCGGGTTGTTTTTTATATGATAAATTCTTCCAGACTTAAGGTGAATTCTTCTCCCATTCAATCTTTCAATTATGTCTTTATCAGGAACCTGAATTTCAATAACATAATCAATATTGATACCAATATCTATCATTGCTTGAGCCTGAGGAATACTTCTTGGAAATCCATCTAATAGGAAGCCATTTTTACAATCATCTTCATTGATTCTTAGTTTCACAAGATTAATTATAAGGTCATCAGGCACCAAAAGCCCTCGGCCCATATAATCTTTTGCTGAAACACCAAGCTCTGTTTTATTTGTTACAGCAGATCTCAACATATCACCAGTAGATATTTGAGGAATATTAAATTTGGTTTTAAGATAATTTGCCTGAGTTCCCTTTCCTGCTCCGGGTGCACCTAATAAAATTATTTTCATATGCTCTATTCCGATAAATTAAAAATTATAACAGTAATCAAAAAGATAATTTTCTTCGAGTTAAATAGTTCTCGATACTAATAAATTTACGAACTGAAAGGGTCTCTGCTCTTATTGATGGGTCCATAGATAAATTTAAAAAATCGGTATCATCAAGAATTCCTTTGAAGTTATTTTTTAAGGTTTTTCTTTTTTGTTGAAAGGCTAGTTTAATTACTCTTTCATAGTTATCATCATTTAAAGCATTTAATTCTTGAGGGTTTCTGCGAGTAAACTTAACAAAAGAAGAGGTAATTTTCGGTTTTGGATTAAAAGCATCAGCAGGAATATCAAATAGCAATTCTATTTCATAAAAATATTGTAGCATTGAGGAGAGGCGACCATACATTTTGGTTGAAGGTACAGCGGAAACTCTTTCAGCAACTTCTTTTTGTAGCATAAAGAAGAGACCCGCTTTATTTTTCTTACTCTTTGCAATCTTTAAGAGAATAGGGGTTGAAATATAGTATGGCAGATTACCAATAATAAAATTAAATTCTGAAAGTCGCTGCTCATCAAAATCTAGGATATCTTCTTGATATATTGTTATTTTTGAAGGAGATATATTTTTCTCTAAAAACTTGACCATATCTGTATCAATTTCAACTACGTTAATATGATTTAATTTATTTAATAATGGCATTGTTAATGCAGCAAGGCCAGGACCAATTTCAAGTATAGATTGGTTGTGATTAGGATTTATTGAATCTACTATTTGTTTAATAATTTGTTGATCAATTAGAAAGTTTTGACCAAATTTTTTTTTGGCTTTAATCATTTTTCTTATTTTTAGCTAGCTTTATTGCTAAAGAGATAGATTCAAAGAAACTAGACCCATTAATCTTTTTTGACCCAACAATATCTAATGCAGTTCCATGGTCTACTGAGGTTCGAATTATTGGAAGCCCTAATGTTGTATTAACACCATTATTAAAAGAAAGCGCCTTGAAGGGCGCTAGGCCCTGATCATGGTACATTGCTAGAAAACTATCTGTATTTTGAATATATTTTTTTGTAAATGCTGTATCAGCAGGGATTGGTCCTATTAAATTCAAACCTTCTTTGGTAAGTTTTTTGATTACTGGTGTTATTATTTCCTTTTCCTCATTGCCGAATTCACCTTCTTCCCCAGCATGAGGATTGAGACCTGTAATAGTTATTCTTGGGTTGTTAATTTTAAAATTATTTTTTAAATCATTATCTAGTGTTCTTATTGTTTGTTCTAACTTTTTTTTCGTAATTGAGTGGGAGACTTTTGAAAGAGCGATATGTGTTGTTACCAATGCCACTTTCAACTTTTTATTATCTACAAGTAACATAACTTCTTTATTTTTAGTGCCACATAGTTCTGAAATGTATTCTGTATGCCCAGAAAATTTTTTTATACTGGAAGAAAGTATTTTCTTATTTATAGGAAGGGTGACAAGAGCATCATAATTTTTTTCTCTACACTCATTTACTGCGAAATCAATTGCTTGCAGTTGGGCTAATGAATTTGATTTATTTAGTACCCCAGGCAAGACTTTTTTTGAATAATTAACATCAATTATATTTAGCTCCCCATTACCTTTGTGTAAGGTAGGCGCTGTTAATATTTTTATTTTTTTGTTACATAACCTGGCCCTATCAAGAATTGCATTGTGATTAGCTAAAATAGTTATCTCAGCAACGAATTTATGGCGTGCTAACTGTATACATAGGTCCAAGCCAATACCAGCAGGCTCTCCTGCAGCAACTAAAATTTTTGTAATATTTTTATTCAATCTTGAATTAATCTTATATCAATAAATGATTGATCTCTTAGCTGCTTTATCCAGTCTTTAAATATAAGCTCTGTTTTTTGATTTATTAATTGAACTCTAGCTGAGTATTTGATTGATTCATCTGTTAAATCATTTTCTCGTCTTTCAGTAACCTGAAGTAAATGCCATCCGAGAGGGGTATTAATGGGTGCGCTAATTTCATTTATATCTAACGAGTCATAAGTGCTTTCGAAAAGTGGCAGAGTTGTTCCAGGACTTACCCATCCAAGATCCCCACCTGAAGCTGCAGAACCATCTTCAGAGTATTGTTTGGCTAAATTTTCGAATGTCTCACTTCCATCACTAATTAAGTTTCTAAATCGATTAAGTCTCTTTAGTATTTCTTCCTCAGGAGTAATTTCATTTTGCTTGATAATAATGTGCCTTATCTTACTTTGTTTGATCAGAACCTTCTTTTTCTTTATACCCTTTTTTTCATTTATTTTTAGTATATGAAATCCATTTGGTGATTGAAAGGGCCTTGTTATTTCTCCTGCATTAATTTTTATTATTTGGTCATTAAATAATTTTGGCAGCTCACTTTCTTTTTTCCACCCCATATTTCCACCAGATTTGGCATACGAGTCATTCGAATATTTTTTTGCCACTTCTTCAAAATTTTTATTTGACAAGAGTATTTTATAAACCTCCATACTTTTTTTATTATTTTTTGCTATTTCATCTGGTGTAGCCCCACTAGAATGTTTGATTAATATATGAGATATATTGTAAATATCCGGATTGAGCACTGCATTCTTTTTTAATTGTGCCTGAATTTCAAATTCTGAGACATTAATTTTTGAGCTTATTTCCTTATTCTTGATTTTTTTGAGAATTAATTCGTAACGAATATTCTCTATAAATTTAGCAAATTTTATTCCACTTCTTTCGATATTATTTGATAATTCTTCAAGAGTCATTTTATTCTTTTTAGCTACATTATTAATAAATGCATCTATTTTTTTTTGTTCTATTTTTATTCCACTTTGCTCAGCATATTGCATAACTATACTTTGCTGGATTAAATTATTTAATACGTTAGCCCTGAGTAATTCTTTATATTGATCTGCACCATTTTCTTTATTCGAACTGGCTAACGCTTGATTGATTGAGTTTTGAAGCTCTACTTCAGTGATAACTTCTTTTTCTACTATTGCTACGACTCTGTCGAGTTCAATGTAATTTTTTGCAGATAATAAGTTTTGGTTTACTTGAAGAATTATTAATGAGAAAAATAAAGCTAAATAAATCTTTTTTGTCATTATTTTAGATTTTCCATTCTATATTGATCTGGTATTCCTGATGTAAATGATGCCCCTGGCACATTTCTCTTTAATACATCAAATAAATTAGCATCATTGCTTGAGCCTAGCGAACCCAAGCCACCAAGTTCAATCTGCATGAATAGCGTGTAGTTTGCTTTCTCAGTTGTAGCTAATGACAATCTATTTACAACTATTCTTGATGTCCAGCAACCGCCATCGTATTCAAAACCACCAAGTGATTCAACCGCACTAGATTTTTTAATATCATAGTTGTAGCGACCAATCGAGGACCATCCACCACCTAAGGGCCACTGTCCTGCTAAATTAATTTGTTTAATATCCCCATTGTTATTAGTAAGACCTCTAATTAATCTATAACTTAAATCTATTAGCTTTCCTGGATGAGGGGAATAGCGAGTTCTTAATGTAGCTCGGTTGGTCGTGCTTTCATCTGGATTGTATTGGATTGCACTATTAACCTTTAAAGCCTTATTAATATAACCAGTTGCAGTTAAGAACAAGTCAGAGGAGTCACTTTGTGCCGCTGAATTTGAATTTATAAACTGGGTTTCTTTTAAAACTTTTCTGTCACTTAAGTAAAACCTTTGCGCTAGAGTAGCATTTAGCCTTTCATAGCCAGTATTATCTAAAAATCTTGTTGTAGCAGCAATTGTAAATTGGTTAGAATCCATAACTCTATCACCACCCACAAACTGATTTTCTATAAATAAACTATCTAAATTTAAATCTGTAAGAACAGTATCGAACATAGGCAAGGCTTCTTGGTTTTTATATGGAGTATAGGAATAGAAAATTCTTGGCTCCAGAGTTTGAACAAAACTATTCCCAGCTAGAGTTAACTTTTTATCGAAATGTAGACCACTATCTAATGAGAGTGTCGGTATTATCATCGATTTAGAATCAGCTGAGTTACCATCAAGATTGTAGCTCACTATATTCATTGTAAGTTTGGGCTCAACATAGCCATAACTTTTTTTCAATGGCACAGCTAAACTTGGACGGGCAACAAACCTTGTTCCTGAGATATTTTTATCAGTTGATGAGGCAACGAAGTTATGATTTCTTTCAAATTGTGTTAAAGACATACTAAAATCTGTTTCGAAACTTGTCATTCCATCAATATTGCCATATTCATCTGAGTGATTAATTGTTAAACTTGGCAGTCTCTCGTAAGGCGAACTAGTGGTAGTCAAATTTTGAAATCGTTGCGCGATAAAATTAATATCAATTTTTTCTGATTCATAATT
>Ga0115000_10001421_pt1 | contig 21321 bp, 22 predicted proteins | sample ArcticOcean_MG_C_6_FD_89690 | JGI IMG/M metagenome (GOLD analysis project Ga0115000, IMG submission 89690) | Marine microbial communities from western Arctic Ocean - ArcticOcean_MG_CB8_128 | ecosystem: Environmental > Aquatic > Marine > Oceanic | place: Arctic Ocean: Canada Basin | collected... | reverse complement strand
AGGACAGTTCGATGCGATGGAGGTAAAAAAGAAGATCGTCGGATATCTCGGGCGAACATATTTCGACTGAAAAGACGCGCCACCATTTTTGCTGGTAAGGTGGATCGGGGCCTCCGGACGCGATCTTCTCCAAGACAGGATTAAATGTTCCAGCGCGTTTTGGCTTTTGAAGTAGGTTTGTGTACTTTGAAAAGTTTTGAGTCGTGGACGTGGTTTGCGTGTTCGGCGGTGTCTTGGTCGAGCTCTTTGAGCAAATTCATGATCTCGACGAGAGCGTGGCTGGTAGGAATATCTTTTGCGTTGCTGTGAGCGTAGTGACCTTCGCAATACACGTGAATCGCTTTCGAGATATTCGATGCGGCTTCGCGAATGTGGTCGTTGGTGAAACCTTCGTCATTTGGTTCGTAGCGTCCTTTTTCCATTCCGAGATGATTTGGAGGGAAGAGGATTGCGCGTCAATCTGACTTTTCGGGAGTTTGGATCAATGATCGGTGTTGGCGCAGAGCATTTCTCGAAGCTCGGTCGACGATGGTGAAAAGCCGATCGATTTCGTTTTTCCCTGCTTGGGGCTGATGGCCGCGTACTTTGAAGAATCGACAGTCTAGCATGTCGATCGTTTCGAAGAAGCTTCGATAGAGCTGTTCGTTTCGAATGGGCTTTCCGCTTTTCGAACAATAGTCGTTTTCGACGAGCCGTTCGCGCCGATCAGGCAGTCCGATAATGTTCTGAGAATCGGTGTAGATATGTACCTGCAGATTGCTTTTGGAAATCGATTTAAGAGCCCAAAGCAGGGTTTGCAGTTCGAGCTTTGTCGAAGACGTGTGTTCGAATCGTTTTGTTTGGACGAGAGGGATTGACGCGTCTGGGAGAGCTTCGCCTTCCGAGACCAGTAAGTAGGCGCCGAATCCGATTTTCGATTGTGTATCGACGCTCCCATCCGTGACCAGGATCAGCGGGACATTTTGAAGAGAATCATTCGACGGCATCGAGAAAAAGATGAGCTGGCGCGCCTAGATGCGTCTTTCTTCGATGTCGTATACGTCGAACCATACGTAGACGATTTTGTTTTTTGGAATGTATTGGGGAATGTAGCCTTCGAGGAATTCTTGGAGCTCTATCGGCATGTCGCATAGGCGGGTCGAGCGCATTTTATTGTTCCAGGCGATGATCTCGCGGGATTCCCGTTTCTTGGCATTGGATAGGATCCAGGCGGCTACTTCGGCGTCACTGGCTCCGGTAGCGACGAATGCTTTGAGGCTGTCTGCTGAGATTTCGGTGAAACTGAGAAAATTACTATCGAGTGGGCAGTCGAAGTGGTACTCGCCGTTGGTCCCGGCGAGTACGGCTCGGCATTTGTCCAGAGTTCGCTTGGCTATGACGTAGCCTGCGAAGGTCTGTCTGGGGCTGGCTGGGAAGCTTTGGCTTAGGTCGAGGGCGTTGCTTTTTAGCTGATTTTCGGACATAGATGTGATTTTGGTTGATTAATTCGCTTGGGTAACGAAAGCGATTCGTGATCGCATGCGTCGGATCTGAATAATTTTCTATTAAACGAAAAATGGGCGCATTCTTGACCTAGCTTGCACCGTAGTAAGTCATAGTCGTCGATGGATTTGTAAATTCGCTAAACATTGACGTATACATCTATTAGTGTTCAATATTTTAATATCATGAATAAAACCATAATATCTCTCCTTAGCGTAGTTCTTATCGCGCTAGCTTCTACAACTGCTATCGCCAATCATCATAAGGATGCGGCGGCTCCTCATTCGGTCATTCACGTAGTGACTGTATCTTGGAAGGAAGATGCCACTCCTGAGCAGGTCCAAGCGGCTCTCGACGCAGTGAAGACACTTGCAAAGGAGTACGATGGTATCTCTCGCGTATGGATTCGTTCAATCAAGGCTCAAGGTGATCGCACGCATGCTTTCGTGATGGAGTTCACTTCCGAGCAGGCTCTCAAGGATTATTCGGGTAGCGACGCGCAGAAGAAGTGGTACCTGTCTTATCTGCCTTACCGCGCCGCGAGCACGACTTTCGATATCACGAACTGAATTTAGATTTTCGATTCGTAAAAATCGTCAAGGCTCCGGACGTCCTCAATTAGGAGAGGGCGACCGGAGCCTTTTTTGTTTCTGGGCCTGGTCTGGTATTGACGATTGGGTCTTTCAGGCCGATTAGCGATAGAGCTTATGGATCCAATAACTCAGGGAGCTATCGGAGCGATTGTGGCAACAGCCGTGGCTCCAGCAAAGCGCGTACGACTCGCGGCTTTTGTTGGTTGGGCAGGTGGGATGCTGGCGGATGCCGATATTTTTATTCGGTCGGCTTCAGATCCTTTGCTGAATATCGAGTACCATCGTCACTTTAGCCATTCATTGTTGTTTATCCCGATCGGCACATTGATCTGCGCGGCTTTCGTTTGGATGTTTGTTCGAAAACGTTTTTCGTTTCGCGAAATCTATTTGTACTCGTTTCTTGGATATTCGACCGCGGGATTGTTGGATGCTTGTACGAGTTATGGTACCCAATTGCTTTGGCCGTTTTCGAATGCTCGAATCGCATGGAATATTGTCTCCGTCGTGGATCCTTTTTTTACAGTATCGATTTTGGGGTTGATCGCGTTTGGATTTGCGAAGCGACAGGCGAAGGTAAGTTGGATCGCTTGTGGATTCGCTCTGGCGTACTTGTTGTTTGGAGTTGCTCAAAATCGTCAAGCTGACGGAGTTTTAAAGACTCTGGCCGGGTCTCGCGGGCATGAAGCCGCTAATCGATTCACGGTGAAACCTTCGATTGGGAATTTGGCTCTGTGGCGGGGTATCTACGAATTCGAGGGTCTCTACTATGTGGACGCGATTCGGGTGAACTATATCGGTTCGGGAACGCGCATATATCCAGGAGGGGTGGTGGAGAAGGTGGACCTGGGGAACCTTAAGCAAACGCTTGCGGTCGATTCGGTCTTATCAAAAGACTTGGAGCGATTTCACTGGTTTTCGGATGAATATTTGGCTTGGCATCCTGAAAGGTCGAAGATGATAGGGGATGCTCGGTATGCGGTACTACCCACTTCGACTATTCCGCTTTGGGCAATCGAAGTGAATGTGGACAATGAGAATCGTCACGCGCCATTTATCAATCTTCGTAAGACGAATAAGGATACGATTGATCAACTGTGGAAGATGATCCGTGGCAAGGATCTTTGATTGGGCGAACTCTGTTTATATGAGCGCTATTTGAAGGGGACAATCTTTGGGGGCAATGTCCTTGCCTTGGCGGTAGGCGTTAAGAAGGCGAGTGGATTGTTGAGCAAGTTTTCGTCGAGTTTCCCGACGCTCGCCTTTGACGCGAGGGATATGGAGGTTGTCGTAAGCGGTTGTCTGATGACGCATCCATGCGATCGTGGCTGCTTCGGCACGCTCTTGAATTGGGATACGCTGGGTTCTGGCGACAGTTCCGCTGTTCACCGGCGTAGCGTGATCGGATATGCGAGTAGCGAGTTCTTCGGCGATCGATCGGTAGCGACTGTTAAAGTTTAGAAAATGAAGCACGGATGTTCGAAAATCCGATTCGTATTGGATTTGCTGTTTTTGTCGGCGTTGACGGCCTGCTTGTAGTTTCTTTTCGTAGCTTGGAGATGCGCGTTCGATGAGGAGCTTTAGGCGATGTGTTTTAATAGAGTTGGCATCGGCCCAGATTCCTCGGGAAATTTGTCGCCGACCCTTTTTTTCTAAAATGGCCCAGGTTGGGCCAGATGTTTTCACGCGTCTAGTGAGGGCGGCATCGCCTGGCGGAAGCATTTCCCATTCTTCAGGTACTTGTAGAACTGACCCTTCGTTGGATATTACGTGACGGGATTTTGAATGTGGACGGACTTCGCGGTTTTGAGTGGGCATTTGGATTTCCTAGCTATGATAATTGATCAACCAGAACTCGAATTGAGCTGAAGGGAAGCCTCAATTTTTAGGAGACTAAAAAGGGGGCACGCTCAGATTCGCCGTTTTATGTTCGCGCGACCGAGCTGTCCACTGATCCAAACAATCATCACAATTGAAACCCAATACGGTTATCCCTTTTGTAGGTCGTCTCGCTGAGGCGACATCCCATCCTAATAGGCGGGCCAGCGACCCTCCCTACAGTTTGCTCGAAGCAATTGGACTTATATTAATGGTCTCTTAGTCACTCGAAGGGGTGAGTTGATTTGCGAGTGGACAGGGAGCGCGAGGGATTAGATGATCCATCGAACTTTAAAATGCGAAGCTACTCCGGCTTATGGATACTCGAAAATCGATTGAGCAATTAGAACCTGAGAAAGATGCAGAATCTCGTCCCAATGTGTTGTGGATCTGCACTGACCAACAGCGTTGGGATACGATTGCGAGTTTGGGCAATGAGCATATTCGCACTCCGCAAATCGATCGTTTGGTGAAGTCGGGAACGGCGTTTACGAAGGCCTTTTGCCAAAGTCCTATTTGTACGCCGAGTCGTTCGAGTTTTTTGACAGGAATGTATGCAAGTGCAGTTCATGGTTGCTGTAATGGTAACGATCGCTGGGCGGAGGCCGCTCCTTTAGTGACGAAGCTATTGGCTGATTCTGGCTATTCTTGCGGTTTGGCTGGAAAATTGCATCTGGCGGGATGTCACAGTCGAGTCGAGCCTCGACCAAAGGATGATGGTTATTCTGAATTTCATTGGTCGCACTCCCATCGCGATATGTGGTCGGAGGGACATGCTTACTCCGATTGGGTAAAGGAAAATGGAGGCGACCTGGGCGCGATGTATCGAGAAAATGGAAACATGTCGCCTGAACTTCACCAGACCAAATTTTGCGTGGACAAAGCGATCGAGTTTATCGAGCGGAAGAACGAACAGCCGTGGCTGATGAGCGTAAACCTATTCGATCCGCATTTGCCTTTTGACCCACCTGCGGAGTATCGCGATCGGTATGATTCCGATTCGATGCCGGATCCGCTTTTTCGTGAAAGCGATTTGGAGACTCAGAGAGCTTTGAAGGAAGTGGATTTTCAAAGCGCGGCCCTTCGGCCCGAGGAATTTCAAGCGAAGGATAAAATAGCTGCCTATTACGCGATGATCGAGCAGGTGGACGATAACGTGGGTCGTTTGCTCGATTTTTTAGAGACATCGGGGCAACGTGAAAACACGCTCGTAATTTTCATGAGCGATCATGGAGAAATGCTAGGTGATCATGGGTTGATTTCGAAAGGGTGTCGTTTTTACGAGGGTTTGGTTCGCGTGCCGTTGATCTTTTCGTGGCCTGGCGTGGTCGAAGCGGGAAAGCGAGTCGATGCGTTGGTCGAATTGACGGATGTCGCTCCGACATTGCTCGATTACGCTGGTTTGAGCGCGCCCGATAGAATGACTGGCCGTTCTTTGCGAGCGGCGCTGGAGGGAGGGGAGCTTGTTGAGGAGCAAGAGTTTGTCCGCTGCGAGTATTACAGCGCTTTGAGCTTGTTGGCGCCGGGACGGGAGGATTGGAATGGAAGTTATGGCACGATGATTCGGACAGGTCGCTACAAGTTGGTGGTTTATCATGGGGTGAACCTTGGCGAGCTGTACGACTTGGAAGAGGATCCAGGGGAATTTAATAATCTCTGGGATGACTCGGAGTATGCGGGACTGCGCTTCGAATTGATGAGAAAATCCTTCGATCAATCGGCTCTGAACGCTGATCTGGGAACTGACGTGACCTGTGTTTTTTAGTGTGGATCGTGGTGCCGGTTTAGAGGGTCACTTCGGTTTCTTTTAGTCGCTTCCGCGGCTACTTGGGGACAAGTAGCCCTACCTTTTTCCATTTTCGACATGGGAGTGAGGTTGTGAATCTATGCCTTTGGGTTGGCAAGGGAAGGTATAGTCTGGGCTTGCGGTGGAGCGAAAATGTCTAATCTTGGAGCTTTCGCAATTCCTCCTCATTCGAATTTTGATTATGTCACAACAAGATCGCCCGAATATTATCCTCATTATTACCGATCAGCAGCGATACGAAACGATTCGCTCTCTTGGGTATGAATATATGGATACGCCTCATTTGGACCGAATGGTGGATGAGGGAGTGGCCTTTAGCCAATGCCATATTACGGCGCCGTCGTGCGCTCCATCACGGGCGAGCTTGTTTACGGGAACCTATCCGCATACGACGGGAATCCTGAAGAACGCCGATGCTTGGAAGAAATCGTGGGTCTCGGATCTATCGAATTCGGGCTATTATTGCGTAAACGTGGGCAAAATGCACACGTGGCCGATGGATACGAAGCTGGGATTTCATGAACGCTACGTTGTCGAAAACAAGGATCGGTATTTGGAAGAGCGTTATTTCTACGATGAATGGGACAAGGGCTTGCATGCTCGCGGGCTTGTGAAACAGCAACGTTCGATCTACCGTTTGCGTCCTGACTATCGCGAGCGAATGGGAGCCTTCGAGTGGGAGCTGCCTGAGGATATGCAGTCGGATATGTTCGTCGGAAATATGGCGACTTGGTGGCTGGATACGAAACCGAAACCGGAGGGGCCTTTGTTCATGGAAATCGGATTTCCTGGGCCGCATCCCCCGTTCGACCCTACTGAGCGATTCATCGAAAAATATCGCGGCAAGGAGCTGCCGTTTCCGAAAATCAGTCGGGAGGATATCGCTGGTCAACCGGAGCCATTTAGGCATTTACGCGAGCATAATATGGAAGTGGATCACGACTCAGTGGTTCATTTGGATGATCCGAGCGATGAGACGATGCAACGCTTGTGGGAATACTATTTGGCGAATGTTTCGATGATCGACGAAAAGGTTGGCGAGATTTTCGAGTCATTGGAGAAGGGTGGCTATCTGGAAAATTCGGTTGTGTTTTTTACGAGCGATCACGGCGAAGCTCTTGGCGAGCATGGTCACATTCAGAAATGGACGATGTACGACTGCATTACGAAAGTGCCGCTAGTCGCATGGGCGCCCAATCGTTTCAAAGGAGGCCGGAAAGTGGATGCCTTGTGCCAGCTGATGGATCTCGGACCGACCGTTTTGGATTTGGCTGAAGTTGAGAAACCAGAGTGGATGGAAGCGGAAACGCTGCTGCCCGCATTGAACGGCGAAGCTTTCGAAGGACGTCCCTATGTGATCGCCGAGCATGGTCGGGATGTGCTTTTGAGCACTGTTGATTTTGTGACGATGATCCGAACCAAGGAATGGAAACTCGTCCAGTTCCTCGATGAGCCATTCGGTCAATTGTTCGATCTCAAGAACGATCCGGCGGAAGAAATCAATCTGTGGGACGTTGCTGAGCACCGTCTTGTGAAAGCTGAATTGCAGGCTGAGATTGGCGAATTCCGTATTCGAAGCGGTTACAAAACGCGCACGCTCTGGCAGAACGACCGTTAGATTAGACGTTGCTTTATTATCCCTTGTTAATTCCCCCATTTATGAATCGCTTTAAAAGAAAATCGAATCTTAGAACTTACGGATTGGTCTCATTGTGCGCGGCGTTGTTGCTGGGCGCCGAAGCGGTGATCGCTGCAGATGGCTTTTCCGTTGATGAAACTTCGTCGGGCGTAACTGTGAAGTACAACGGGGAGTTGGTGACGAATTACATCATCGATGAAGCCAACAAACCGTACATGTATCCATTAGTTGGACCGACCGGTAAACTGATGACGCGGGCTTATCCCATGAAAACGGTGGAGGGCGAGCATCACGATCACCCGCATCACCGTTCGATTTGGTTCGGGCACCAGAGAGTCGGTGGTTTCGATACTTGGCATGAGCCGATGTCGGCGGCTGATAAAAAGCTGAAAGGCGATAGGTTGAAAGCGTTCAAGGAAGGGCTCGGATCAACCGTGCATCGCGATTTTAAGCGAGTGTTGGCTAGCGTGAAGCGAGCGGTTATCGAAACGCGCAATGATTACATTGGCGGCACGGGCAAGAAGCTAATGTCGGACGAACGAGTAGTGACCTTTCGAATGATGAGAGGACAATTGGTAATCGATTTCGATATTACGTTCATCGCATCCTACGGAGATATTGAAATCGGTGACATGAAGGATGCGGGCCTAAGCGTACGTATTCCGAGCTCGATGTCTTTGAAGAGCGAGTTGGGGGGGGAGATCGTCAATAGCGAAGGTGTTCGAGATGGGGATACTTGGAGCAAACGCGCTGCATGGGTCGATTACCATGGTCCCGTCGATGGCGAGCATCTGGGAATCGCGATATTGAATCACCCGGACAGTTTTCGGTATCCAACGCCTTGGCACGTTCGTACCTACGGACTGTTTACCGCGAATCCGTTTGGATTCAAGAGTCTCGATGAAACGCTAGACGATGCCTCGTTTACCTTAGTGGATGGAACGCGGTTTCTCCTGCGTCACCGTTTGATCTTCCATGAGGGAGACGAAAAGGACGCCAAGATCGCTCAAGCTTTTAAGGCGTATTCGAAGCGGTAAAGCATCCGGGGTACGCTCATACGCGTTGATTTAACATTCTTGAGATTGATATACTAGGCTCGGTCATAAATTGAACTTTCCGATTTTTGACATTGGTTACGCGGCACGGCGCAAGCGCCGGCCCTACAATAATTTGCAATGTAGGGCCTTCGCTCGCGAAGTGCCGCGTTTGTTTAGTTAATGACCGTTCTTAGTATCGTTTCGTTCAGGAGGCGAAAGCGAATCTGAATGGCTCCGAAGGTGCAAAGAACTTTTTTGGCGAGATACGAGCCATCCTTATTTACCTCGGCCTACCGAGGTACCCTAGCGAAGCGGTGACGTTTATTCAACGTAGTCGAGGTTGTGGGCTTGGTCATCGATCCCGCTAAACGGGATCTAGGATTATCGCTTCCCATTTTACCCGCCCTGCGGGTTGTGCAGAGACAGGGCGCGAGCCAATAAGGATCGCCGACAAGTCGGGTTCTGCTCGAGTAGCCACGTGGCGGAGACGAGTGGTTTTAATCGAAACTAACAGTGGCTTGGGGGAGATCTCGCACGATCTCGTCGAGTCGATAGCCGAAGCCGTTTCCGGAGATTGTAGTAAGATCTAGGATGCCCTCCTTGCGTTGATAGATTCTAGGATGGACTGCCTGCTCGGGGAGCGAAGCGTCCGGGTAGAATTGCATTCCATTGGATTCGACTCCCATGATCGTGCCGGCATGGGCGGCGAGTTGTACGTGAGGCAATTGAGCGAGCATGGGATTCGTGAGGTCCTGAACCATGAGGGTCATGCCGTGGGCTTTAGCCCAGCAAAGGCTGAGCAGGGCCCCTGTCTGTGTCTTGCAGGTTTTTAGGGCTACGCCGGTCCAGCCGAGGTCGCGACCTAGGCGGACGAGTTTCCAATCGTGGGCGCTTTCGTCCATGAAAAGCGGCTGGCGAGCACTGACGCTGCGGACGTCGATTTGGTTTGATTCGATGTCGTAGGGAAAAGGTTGCTCAACATAGAGGATTGATTGGTAGATCCGAGCATGTTCGTCTCTTAGGCGGTCGAGGATTTGGTTGACGTAATCCGGTTCGGTTACGGCGCAGTTGAAATCCGTAGTCAGCCATTCGACGTTCATTTCGAGGGCAATGTTACCAACTGCTACGAGGCGATCGTAATCCCATAGGCCCTTGTCGCCGCGCAGTTTGACTTTGAGGCAATTCAGACCGTCGCGTTTGATCCAATCGCGTAGGAGCACGGGATAGCCATCATCTGGCTCGTTTCCAGTTAGTTCGTCTTCCGAGATCGGATCCAGTCCGCCAACGAGATGCCAGACAGGAAGGCTTTGTGGCGCGTCCACTAAAAAGTCAGAGGGGAATTTTCCTACGAAAGCCTCTTTGGGCTCGAGGAAATGTGACAGATCTTTGCTGAGAAATTCGGAAGTGTACGTTTCGTAGATCGGACGTTCGTACAGGTTGCCAAAGGCATCATGGATGGCGATGTCGAGCGGAGAAAAGCAAACGAGGGCCGCTAAGTGAGGAAGGGCATGGTCGCCAACTCGCTCGGCGTTAAATTCCGATTGCAGTTCATTGAGACGCGCCTCGATAAATGCGTGGCCAATTTCGAGAGCGTGTCCGGTGACTTCGAATGTTTTGAGAGCCTTGGTGAGTTCGCTTGTAAAGGCCTCGAGAGCTTCTGCTCGCTCATCGTAATCGATTCCAGCGGGCCAGACCCAACCGACGCTCAATGGAGTTTCGCCCCAGCCAGTAGCGATCGTGCCGTCGGGACCTTCGACTTTAACGCAAGCCCGGGCGCAAATGACCTTGGTCAGCACTTGATTGCCGAATTTCAAGGGTACGCGCATTTCCACGGGAAGGAAATAGAGGCTGGCGTCTACGATACGCATGGCGTGGGAAGCATTGTCCATAAGCTTAGCTATGTGGCTGATCTTGATCGGTCAAGTCTGAGAGCGCCTGTCAGCGCCCTGACCTTGCAATTGAGAGGCTGATCATGTTAATTCATGACCAATGTATAGACGCGACTTTGGAAAGCTTGCTGTGACAGGAGCATTGGGACTGGCCTCTGGGGGCTTGGTAAATCGGGTAACGGCGGCGTCCGGCAATGATCGTTTGGCAGTGTATTTGTTTTCGAAACATCTACAATTTTTGAATTACGCTGACATGGCGGCTGTGACAGCGGAGCATGGTTTCGAAGGACTAGACCTGACGGTGCGGCCGGGTGGTCACGTTGAGCCGGAACGCGCTCAAGACGATTTGCCGCGGGCAGCGGAGGTTATGAAGTCGAATGGCCTAAAGCTCGAAATGCTTGTGTCTCGAGTGACGAACGTAGATGATGCCGTAGGTATCCAGTCCCTGAAGACTGCATCGGCTCTTGGGTTTAAGAGCTACCGAATGGGGTACTATAAACCGGATGCATCGGGAAGTTTGCGTGATAATTTGACGCGTGTTCGGATTCAAATGTCAGGCTTGGCGGCATTTAACGAAAAGTACGCCCTGCATGGAGCTTATCAGAATCACGCTGGCCAGCACATGGGTTCATTCGTAACTGATTTAGCTGATTTGCTGGATGGGCTGGACCCGCGTTGGTCCGGATCGCAATACGATATTCGTCATGCCACGGTAGATGGCGGCGCATCGTGGCCGCTAGGGCTGCGCTATTTGAAGGATCATATTAAGACAGTCGCTATTAAGGATTTTGTTTGGACGCAGGTTGGAGGTCAATGGAAGGTTATCAATGTACCTCTAGGCGAGGGTATGGTAGACTTCGATCGATACTTCAAACTGTTGCGATCTTATGGTATTCGTCCTTCGGTATCCTTGCATCTTGAATACGATCTTGGGGGCGCAGATAAGGGGTCGCGTACCTTGACGATTCCTAAGCGAGAAGTATACGCTGCTATGAAGCGCGATCTAAGTCGTTTTCATGAACTTTGGGAAGCTAGCGGCGCCAAGTAAAGACTATGCCGCCCCAAAAATGGGAGCGTTCGTCGGTTCTTTTGAGCTCTGTGCTTTTGTAGCTCGCAGAGAGGCTGGCTTGGAAAAGGCGATTTCCATAAGTCACGCCGATGCCGGATTCATAAACGAGATGTTCTATTTCGCTTGAGCTGAAAGTGACATTGCTGGAGCGAAACTGACCTTGGAGCAATGCATCGTATCCAATAGCGCGTGTTCTGTAAGCGGCCCAGAGATACAGTTCGGAACTTTCGGCCGCGGGAATGAAGCTACCGCGATTGATAGGGTCGTAAGGCATGGTCCAAAAACCGCTGTCTAGAAGACCGTATCGGACTTGAACTCCGAAGCTGGCGTTGGTTTGATAGCCAAGGCTAATGTCAGAGGTGTAGGCCAAATCGAAGTGTTTTTCTTTTAGTAGGGATTGCGCGAAAGAGAGTCGGTAGCGTAGAGTGGGTTCGCCTCCGTTGGATATTTGGTTGTCCCAGCCGAGAGGGTCGACCGGTTCGTCGGTGTCGGAAATCGAGCGGTACGTTTGGTGGAATTTAGTTTGAAAGGTTTCGCTCAAATCGGTCCCGAGAACGCCGAACAAGAACTCCGACCCGGATACGGTGTCGCGACTTTTTGGATCGAGGTCATCGCCTTCCTTGATCGCGATTCGTTTGCCGCTCAAATACCAGATTGAAGCATAAGGTCGGTCATTGAATATTGGATTCGGTTCGCTAAGGTTTTCTGGAGTAAACGCTAGCGATCCGAAGAGGAGGCTTTTTTGAAATTTGCTGGATTGGTTGGCCGCTCCGACGTGATCGTTTATGAAGCTAAGGGCGTTGTCTAGAAAACCAGCGGCTTTCGGTTCGGCTTCCCAAAACCACTCAACGCCGAATCCCATGGTGTAGTCTCGGTCTTCATTCTTGCCGGGAATGAAAAAATCCTGATCGAGGTAAACAGCCCATCCGGCGAATGTGTCTTCGGCTGCGCGTGCTGCGGGGAAAACCCCCAGAATACTCGCGGCGAAAAGTAAGAGATGAGTTGGGCTTGTCACAGAATTCATCGTCTATAAACGACTAGCGTCGTTCGCCGGTTTGTTCCCACCAGCCTTTTGGAGGCGACCAATTTTTCTCAAGTAACTTGGCGTGTTCGGCTTCCAGTTTCGGAAGGGCGACTTCTGCGGTGGTTACCTCCGATTCGGCGTACTTGATCGCGTTGTAGTTGGGATTTGGATAAGGGTAAGTGGCTCCTACTTGATCGAGCCAATTTTTTAGGCGGGCTTGAAGCTCTTGAGAGTGTTCCGAGTAGATTGAGACGAGATTGCGTTTTTCGGCCGGATCATCGACGAGATTGTAAAGTTCGGTTCGTCTGTCTTCGTAATAGTGGATGAGTTTCCAGTTGCCGTTACGTATGATTGAAGATGGTTCGCCGCCTTGATTTCCATAGTGTGGGTAGTGCCAAAATAGCGGGCGATCTTCGATGGACTTGCCTCTGAGAAGTGGGGTTAGGCTTACGCCATCCAGGTGTTGTTTCGGCAAGAGCGGGATTCCTGCGATATCGAGAAGCGTGGGGTAAAGATCCGTTCCGATTACGGGGGTGGATACGTTGTGTCCCGATGTGGGCGCTCCGGGCCATTTGATATAAAAAGGTTCGCGGATACCGCCTTCCCATTGGCGCCCTTTGCCGCCGCGTAAGGGGAGATTGGAGGTCGCTTTTCCGTCGCCCGCGGAGACGCCGCCATTATCAGAAGTGAAGACCACGATGGTATCTTTTTCGAGACCAAGACGGTCGAGCGTTGCTAGAACCGTTCCGACTGCATCGTCCATCGCTTGGATCATCCCGGCATAGAGCGGGTTGTCTTGGACTTGGCGGACGGGGGACGTGCGATCGATGAGAAATCGGGAAGCGGGCTTCGGTAGCGCGTCGGCTTTAGCTCGATACTTCTTCCAGAGCGTTTCGGTAGTTTGGATAGGGGCGTGCACCATATAGAATGAAAGGTATGCGAGGAAGGGTTCGTCTTTGTGGGCTTCGATAAAGGCAGCCGTCTCGTTACCAAGTCGCGTTGGAAGGTATTCGCCAACAGGTCCATCTTCCATGCGGGGATTGTTGTATGGGGAGAAGAATCCTCCTGGTGGGCTGCCTTTGTGGTGGCCACCGATATTGTAATCGAAACCGTGGTCGTCGGGGTGAGAGCCTTCGCTGCCGAGGTGCCATTTACCGGCGAAAAAAGTGGTATAGCCCGCTTGCTTGAACGCTTCTGCGAGGGTCGTTTCCTCGTGTGGCAGGTTGTGATTGTAGGACGGGGGAAGCAGCTTTGTGTTGCGTGTCCACGCTTCGCGTTCGGCGGCCCCAATGTAATTCGAGATGTCGACGCGAGCCGGATATTTTCCGGTCATGAGGCTGGCTCGGGAAGGGCTGCAGACTTGGCAAGTGGCGTAACCTTGGGTGAATCGCGTGCCTTCGCTGGCGATGCGGTCGATGTTTGGGCTTTCGTAGAACGCGCTGCCTTCGCCGCTCAGGTCGCGCCAGCCGAGATCGTCGGCGAGTATGAATAGGATATTGGGCTGTTTCGCTTCTAGAGAAGCAGCGAAAAGCGCCAGAATAGTAATCAAGGAGAGCCTCTTGAATTTGGCCAGTATGGGGTGTTTCATGATGTTGGTGACTGCTCTAGTAGTCACTCAACCTTGGGTAGAGTTGGCAATGGCTTTTTTGAATCGCTATGCCGCGATTTTTCTTACTCGAAGAAGTCCATTCTGGAGATTGTCAGATTGTTCCGATTTTTGAACGCATTTACTTTCGCTTTGGGACCTTTGAACGAGAAAACAAATAGGTCTCCTTTAATGAAAGCGAATATTTCACGGTTTTTGGCGAGTGCGCCATCACTAAGCGTGTATTCGTATTCTACTTGCCTGTAAGATTTGTCGAGAACGATGGGGGAAGCTCGGGAAACCCGACTGTCGTGTTGAAAGGTGACGCTTTTTGGTGGAATATCGTTTTCGAGAAAGGTGATGTAGGCATTCCAGTTTTGGTCATCTAGCGAGGAAAGAAATTCTTCTGGAGCGAAGCGCGATAGGCTGAATGTTAGTTTTGGATCGGATTTGTCTTTGAGCGATACCGAGTAGCGAGGGTTTGTCTTGGCCATTTTTTCCCAATTTCCATTGTTCTCGATGATTAGTTTGAAATTGGAGCAATTGAAAACCGTTCGTTTTTCAAGGGGACCGTCGATTTGGACGTCTAAGGCCTCTACGCCGATTTGCTGTCGAGGCTCGCTAGGCCAGGCGATTGCTTCGATTGCGGATTCATCTGAGAGATCAATAACGACTTCACCTGCTAAAAGAAAAGTGGTTAAGAGCGCGGCGTAGACGGAAGAAAGTACGGCTTTAATGGGATTCATGGTAACGTTCTATAGACCTGAGGTTGCTGTGGTGAATTCGGCTTTGCTCATGCTCTCGTAGGATGTCCGTCTATACGTCCGAAGAAGAGGCGTTCCTGGCGGGTAGGTTCCGTTTTTGAATAGGTCGTTGAATCCGTATCCACGATTAGGTTGTCTGTAGTAGGGGGTACTCCAGGTCGAATCATCGACTTCGCTTTCATAGAGACCTACCATGGAACCTCGGAGGTAGAACGTTTTGTAGGTCCAGCTTTCCAGAAATCGAGGGAAGTTATGGGCACCACCGCTATAGGTGTTGTCGCCTTGTTTATTAGGCGGGCGAATCCGTATTCGACTACTGCTTCGGCGGTATTTGAAGCCTGAGTTCTTAGTTGATGGCGATAATTGATACGCCTTTCAGTGACTGAGAACTTGAGCAGAGCGGCCATGGCGGACGAAAGAACTGCGATGATAAGTACGGTCGTCGCAATAGCCGAACCGCGTTTGGCTTGATTCATGTTCATGCAAATTATCCTCTTGGCGATATTGTGAAGTTGTAGGTGTTCGTTACCTGTTGAGAGACCGCTCCGTCGTGGAGGATTTCGCCTCTGACGATGATGCTTCTATCGTAGAAATTGTAGAAAAGCTTTCCATCGCTAAGGCCATTGGACAATTCGATGACTTCGTCGTGCGAGCCAGCGGAGGCGATAGCGGGCAATAGATCTGCGAGCTCTTCTGTTGAGGAAGGGCTGTAGGTTGTATCGAACATGAGGACGGGGCCTTCGGTTCCGTTTTGCGCCTCGTATCGATAGTAGCCGACTACGCGACTGATGTTGTCTTGGTTTGATGGATCTCGATGAGCGAGAACTAAGAAGTCGCCCGAACCGGCGTCGTGTTGCTGATCTCGGTCGGTGAATGATCTATAAATTTCGAAATAGTCGGAGAAACGAGCATTCTCTGTCATTTCATCGGTGAATTTTCGAATGTCTCGATTGATGAGTAACTTGCCAGTGCCGTCGCTCGCTCTATTTGTACCATAGAAAAAGAGCGAAAATAGACCGGTCATAAAGATCGAAAAAATCGTTAGCGAAATTAGCAGTTCCGCGAGGGTCACGCCGCACTTTTGATTTCGAGGATGTTGGCTTCCGTAAATCATGGTTCAATAAGTTGGGACTTCAGAGCGAACTGAATAGAGAATATTCTTTTCGGTGTGGGTTCGGTATCCGTCGCTGTAGATGTATTCGTATTTCAATATCACGCGCCTGGCCTCGCCTATGCCGATGGATTCGTCGGTTATATCGTCGACATAGACGACGATATCCATGGACATGTCGTCGTTGCTGATGTCAGCGGTATTGTTTATATCAATACTTTTGGAATTGAGGATGTCTGTGTTGGAAATTCCCAGATTGGGATTGGCGGGTGTTGGTGAAACGGTTAGCAGTATCAGCTGCTCCTTCGTGGAACAGAGTCGGCAGGGTCGCTTCGTCTAGGGAGTCGAATTCCATGTTTTTGATTTGCTCGACGTATCCTTGAGCAATCGTGAGCGCAGTGCTTTGGCGAATAGCTGCCTCCGTCATTTGAAGCGATTGGAGCAATCCGGCGAGAAGTCCAAAGCCGGAAAACCCAAGCAAGCCTATCGATATCATTATTTCGACTAAAGAGAATCCAGCCTTCAGCTTTGTTTTGCTGTGCTCGGACATCACGTGTTTTTTGATCCCAATCATAAAGAGTTATTCCTGAAGCACTGATCGCCTGCCCTCTTTTAATTTTTAGCTGGAATCAGTTAAATTGCTGAAAATGAGGTTAAAACATGGGGTGGAACGTTTTGGACTTCATGGGCTCTTGAGTAATGAGGCGGCCTTTTAATGCGGGAATTACCTTGGCGAGAATACGTATGGACGCAAAAAATCTCGATCGCGGAGGCGATCGAGATTCGGAGTCGGGAGGATTTCGTTCGGCTAAACGAAGAGTGTTTTTATTATCTTTGGAGGCCCGCTTCGTAAAGAGCTTTGAAGTTTTGGCGCTTAGCCAGGTATTCGGTGCGTTCGCTTTCGGTATAAGATGCACGGTAAGTGAGGACTCCAAAACGAGAAGTTCCGGAAACTGTTTTCTTAGTAGAGGTTATCTTGGTAGCGATTGAAAGGCGGTTTGAATTCGCCGCTTTCGGAGTACTGAGTAGGTAAGCCCATGAACCGCGATGTTTGCGTCAGCTGAAGGTGAAGTAGTGATTGTTAGTTTTGTTTTTTCGAAGTTCATAATATCTGTATTCACAAAGTATTTACGGCGTATGAATTATCGACTTGAAAAAAGTGTCAAAAAATGAAAAAAATGATTATTGGTCTGAATCGTTAGGCACTAGAACTCAATTTTCTTAGATATTGGGAGAAAAGGAGCGTTTTTCTCCAATTATGGAAGAAAGCGAAAAAAGAGATCCTCGCGGATCACAAACTGTATTTCCCTTCGTTAAGCCGATTCTTTTGAAAGCGTTGTGGTCCTCTTGAATATTGGGGTGGGGGAAGATTTTCATAATTTCTACGATTTTTCATTGAAGATCGCTTCTTACTTATCGAGAAGAGGCGTTCGTTTTCATGGGGAAATTGAAAAACGTACTTTAATTATGAAGAGACTACTCCTGATCCTATCGCTACTTCCTGCTCTTTTTGGAGCGGAGTCCGATCCGGCTATTCGCGAATATTACAACGAAAAGGCGCAAATCCGCATGCGGAATTTCGAAATGCCGGAGGATGTTACTATCAAGTTGTGGGCGGATGAGTCTCAGACGCAGAATCCTTCGGCGATCACCTTCGATTCTCAAGGTCGCTTGTATGTGGCTGAGATCAATCGCTGGCGTTTTGGAGTGGATGACATTCGCGAGCGTCGAATGATGTTGGTCGAAGATTTGGAAATCCAATCGAACGCGGATCGGATGAAAATGTTCGAGAATCACTACGGCGAATTTCCGCCTGAGCATTACACGAACAAAGCGGATCAGATTAGTGTACTGGAAGACACCGACGGCGATGGTCGAGCGGATGAATCAAAGATTTTCGCTGGTGGTTTCAACGATCCGCTAGACGGCCCAGGGATTGGGTTGATCGAGCGCGACGGCAAGATCTACTACACAAATATCCCGCATCTTTGGATGCTCGAGGATACGGACGGCGATGGCGTTTCTGATAAGAGGACCTCGCTTCAGGATGGCTTTGGTATCAGGATGAGTTTCTCGGGTCACGACATGCATGGTCTGACGTGGGGGCCAGATGGGAAATTGTATTGGTCGCTTGGCGACCGTGGATACAGTCTTGTTACGAAAGAAGGAAAACGTTTTCATGGACCGAACAAGGGCGCTGTATTCCGTTGCGATCCTGATGGTGCGAACGTCGAGCTATTCTATGACAGTTTGCGAAATCCCCAGGAACTGACTTGGGATGACTACGGAAATCTTTTCACTGCGGACAATGACGCGGATGGTGTGGATTTGGAGCGAGTCAACTATCTCGTCGAAGGCGGCGAATCCGGGTGGCACGCGGGGCATCAGTCGATCATGTCATTCACGAAGGATCTCGATTTGCGTTCTTCGAAATATACGGGCGACTCGAAGCTGCCGTTGGGCTGGATTACTGAATACATGTGGAAGGTGCGTCACGAGGACCAGCCAGCGTTTATCCTTCCGGGCGTGGGGCAGATCATTGGCGGTCCTTCGGGATTCGTATTCAATCCGTCCAATGCGATGGGCGAAAAGTACGACGACAAGTTTTTCGTTATAATCTACAAAGGCTCCCTTACTCACTCGTACATCTCGATGTTCAATCTGGAAGATGATGGCGCCACATTTAATTTGGTGAACGACGAGGTCTTCTTTCGCGGTTCGAACTGCGTCGATATCGACTTCGGACCGGATGGTAAGCTCTACATGTCTGACTACAATTATGGCGGCTGGCTAAACCAAGATGTGGGCAACATCTATTCTATGGAGGTGCCTGGCGAGATCGAGAAAGAGGAAGTTGTCGATAATGAGGCGATTTTGTTGTCGGACTTGTCGAAGCTTTCGATTGTCGAATTATCGAAATTGCTAGGACAGGATCATCAGCAAGTGCGCTTGAAGAGCCAATTTGAATTAGCGAAGCGTGGAGCTGCTGGCGTTGGCGCTTTTACCCGAGCAGCTGAAAACGGACGAAATTCTACCTTTACGCGAATTCACGGTGTATGGGGATTGGGCCAAATGGCAGGGGATGAAGGCATCTCGATTTTGGACCCTCTTTTTGATTTGCTGTCTGATGAAAACGATCAGGTGCGTATTCAGACGGCTCGTGTTTTAGGCGATCGTAAGGTTGAGGCTTCCGCCGACTTAATCGTAAAATCTCTTCGCGACGCTCATCCTCGGGTGGCGATGTACGCGGGGATCGGGTTGGGCCGGATTGGATACGCTCCAGCTGTTCCTGAATTGTTGGCGTTATTGGAGCGTAATGCCGACGAAGATCTTTGGTTGCGTCATGGAGCGATCATGGGATTGCTCGGAGTCGACAAATCTCACTGGGCATCGGCTATAAACGACGATTCAAAATATGTTCGTATGGGCGCTTTGCTTGTTTTGCGAAAATTGCAGGATCCGGAGATCGCCACCTTTCTTCGCGATTCCGAGCAGTCGCTCGCCTACGAAGCGATTCGCGCGATCAATGATCTACCAATGGCTTCGGTCCAATCGGAATTGGCGAGCCTGATTGACGATTACTTGCCTGGTAGTTCGGAGTCGATGCCAGAGAGCGATGTCGATGCGCTGATGCATCATCGTATTATCAATGCGAATTACTATCTGGCGAAGGCAGGCAATGCTCGTTCGTTGCTACGTTATGCATCTAACAAAGATGTGCCGGAACGCCTGCGTCGCGAAGCATTAGCTGCCCTCGAAGGCTGGAATGATCAAAATCCGATCGATCCAACGACTGGGTTGCCGCGCGAAAATCCCGCTATGCGCGACTCGATCGATCAAGTTGTTCAGTCCGAGATCGCTGCAATTTTGGATTCGGCGGATAGCGACGTTCTCATTCAAACGACGCGCGTGGCTGAGCTTTTTGGATATGACGTTGATCGCAACATTCTGATCGCTCAGTTGAAAAACGTTGAGAATGCGGTTGAAGTCCGTTCGTCGGCATTGGAAACGCTACGGAAACGCAATGACGAGGATTTGGAAACTCTAGCAAGTTCATTACTGAATAATAGGAATGCCGTTTTACGTTCAGCGGCGCTTGAAGCGCTCTTGACTGCGAATGCTAAAACGGGTGTGACGGAAACGATAAAGGCGACGCGTTCGGGTCCGCTTAAAACGAAGCAGCGGGCTTATGCGTTGCTTGGGGCCCAATCGGATTCGGTTTCGAACAAGTTCCTGGCGAAGCAATTGAAGGCGTTCGTCGATGGCGGTGGTGCTCCGGCTGTAATGCTAGACGTGATCGAGGCTTCGCGGTTGCGTTCCGAATCCAGTATTGGAGAATTGGTGACTGCATACGATCAATCGATTCTGACGGCAGCGCCATTGGTGAAGTACGCTGCGAGCCTAAAAGGTGGCGATGCGAAGATCGGAGAAGACGTATTCAAAAATCACGGAGCGGCTCAGTGCGTTCGTTGCCATAAGGTAGGAGGGGACGGCGCGGATGTTGGGCCGGATTTGACGACGATTGGTAGAGATCGCTCTCGCGAGTATTTACTGGAAGCGATTGTCGATCCGGGAGCTGCAATTGCTCCTGGGTTCGGATTGATGGTTCTAACTCGTAAGGATGGCGAAGTTGTCACCGGCTTATTGATGGAAGAGAACGATCAGCTTGTTAGCCTGAAAATGGCGGACGGCAAGATTCAGGATATTAAGAAATCCGAGATAGCCTCCCAGCAGCCTCCAATTTCCGGCATGCCTCCAATGGGGTACTTATTGAATCAAGGCGAGGTTCGCGATCTAGTTGCTTATTTGAGCACCTTGAAGCGTGCTCCGAAAGAAGATGAAACCGAGCACGAGTAGACGATTATGAAATTTGAACATTACGCGATTAACGTAGAGGACTCGGTTGCAGTAGCCGACTGGTATGTTGCGAACTGCGACATGAAAATTGAAGTGGCTCAACGCGTGCCGCCATTTATGAGATTCTTGTCGGATTCGACAGGGCGTGTAGTCGTCGAGCTCTATACGAATCCGGCTGCTCCGATTCCGGATTACGCTTCTCGAAATCATTTGGAGTATCACTTGGCGTTTGCAGTTGAAGACCTGGATGCCGAACACGATCGTCTCAAGGATGCTGGGTGCAGTTTTATTGAAGAGATTAAGCCGGCAGATGGGTCACGTTTAGTCATGCTGCGAGATCCATTCGGCATGGCTCTTCAGCTCTGCCAACGTGCCAAGCCCTTTAGTGTTTAGGGCAACGGGTTGCTCGCTCAGCCGCTTTTGCTACGTCCCTTAAAAAGTCAATCTGGGGATCCCTCACGATTGTTCTGTCCAAGTACGAGTTCTTCAGGATAACTATTAGACGAATGTCGATGCGCTGGCCCGTATTCGAACACGCCCCTGAAACTACACCCAAATAGATGATTCGTTTTCCTAAACCTTCTTCTCT
>Ga0115000_10001418_pt1 | contig 21336 bp, 26 predicted proteins | sample ArcticOcean_MG_C_6_FD_89690 | JGI IMG/M metagenome (GOLD analysis project Ga0115000, IMG submission 89690) | Marine microbial communities from western Arctic Ocean - ArcticOcean_MG_CB8_128 | ecosystem: Environmental > Aquatic > Marine > Oceanic | place: Arctic Ocean: Canada Basin | collected... | reverse complement strand
TTTTCCATTTGTATGGCTACGTGATGTCTTTCTACGGCCATATTACTACTATGTTTTTATTCATATCTATTGTTTTATTTAGTTAAAAAAAGAGAGAAGCTTCTAGTGCCCTTCCTGCTTTATCCTAGTTACAGCGCTGTGTAGGCTAATACTCCTCTCTTTTTATATTATTTCTCCCAACAATCACTTACTGTGACTTCAGCTTTTAACAAGCCGTTAGTTACTATCTCTTTAGCTGCATACTCCATGATCGCCTTCATAATTACTGTCCAGTTATCTAAATACTCATTCTTACATATAGTATCTATCTGATCATGCACAGTCATCACTAGTTTTACAGGAGCGTTACTACCAGCTATGTGCCCGCGCATTAATACTAAAGCACGTTTAGTCATATCTGCACTAGCACCTTGAATAGGCGTATTCTTTGAAGCACGTTCAATACTACCAAGATCTAAAGAAGAACCTTTACTATTCCATATTTTAGGATACCAATTAGTAAACCATCTCTTCCTATTATAAGGAGGGAATGTTTTAATATATCCATATCTTTTGCCATAATTACCTAGTTTCTCCAAGAACCCCTTAATAGCAGGGAAAGCTTTAAAATATTTTGTAATAAGAAGCTTAGCATCATAGATACTAATATTAAGGGTATCAGCAAGCTTATTAGGGCCCATACCATAAGCAAGACCAAAATTAATTGTTTTAACATTAGTTCTAAGTTTTTTATGGTTTGGACAATTGCACTTCTCTCTACTACGAAAGAAAGCGCAATCATCCTCTCCATTATCCATCCATTCACTACCATATACTAACTCAGCACATGTTGAGTGTAAGTCCTGTCCTTCTTCTAAAGCCTCAAGCCATACTGGATCTTTAGACCCAAAGGCAATTACATTTAACTCTTGACTTGAGTAATCAGCACTTACATAGCTCCACCCTTTAGGTGCAGTAAAACAATTCCTGTATTTATTATCAGCTGGAATCTGTTGCATATTGGGTTTACTACTACTTACACGCCCTGTGTCTAGTATTTGGTGAAAATTGGTATGGATCTTTTTATCCTTTCTTAAATTATCTAAAAAGCCATCTCCATAAGATGTACATAATTTCATAGCTTCCTTATATTGAATATATGTATCTATGATCTCATGATTAAATCTATGTTTATACATATTCTTTCCATTTACATCATCTAAGTCAGGTACAAGTGTCTTAAATACTTCTAATGCTTGTTTAGGTGATGTCCATTTAACATTTATTTTTCTTAAATCTTCTATGGCTGTAAACATATCTGATTGTACATATTTAGATATAAATCTCTTTAGTTTAGGGTGTTCAAGTAATAATAGATCTAAATTAAAGGCTAAAGTTTCAGAAGTATTTATATTTACTTTCTTTAATAGCTTCCATTGTTTAGAGTCTAAGTCTAAGCCATTGTATTCTATGTCTGCAAATGCAAGTACTACATCATTTTCTAAAGCTACTGTATTCTCGAGTTTATTCTCTATAGTTTTAGGTATTTGTATCTCTCTTAGCTTACATAAATACTCTACATCTTTAGCTCCATAAACTATTTGAGCCTCTGTGTATGGTTGTCCTCCAAGTCTTACAAACTTGTTTCTAACCTCTTTATTCAACTCTTCATTAAACTCTCTTTTAACTAAGTCTTTTAATCCAAAGCCTATCTTTCGTCCACAGTTATTGACTACTTCAACAAGAAATGTATCGTACACCCCTTGACAAGTAATGCCCGACCACTTCTTGATGAATTTGTAGTCAAATTTAGCATTATGAAAGATCTTTGTTATGTTAGTATCTTCTAGAACTGACCTTAAGGGCTCTATACTAACATGTCGTGTATCTATTACATATTGATTGTCTCCATCACCTATTTGAAACATTATCATTTTCTTACAAGTGAAATCCAATCCTTCTGTTTCTGTATCTACACCTAATACAGTTTTAGAGCTACAATAGCCCAAAACTTCAGACATAGTTGCGCTATCACAACAGGGAACTGCTGCGTCAGGTCCTACAAAGTATATCATATTATTTTTTAAATTTAGTGTGATTAGAATCTTTAATGAAGGTAATTATAGTCATTAAAGTTAATAAAAGTATAACAAAATTCATTATACTATTTATATGTAATTTGTTTTTGACATGCAACTAGGAGGATTTCTCCCCCTAGTACAGTCAGCGTTAAATAGCCGTAGTCTATTATAACCATTTAAATCTCAAGCTTTTAGCAGTATTGTTTATAATCTTATTACAAATCATTGGCAAATATAAGCATATTTAGTATATAATACATCATTTTTCATATATATTTATAATGTATCTAATAATTCTCTTAACTCATCAAATGTACCCTCTTTTGGTAAGGATATATTTTTAGGTTTAATAAACTCTACTGTGTTCTTAGTTTCAATCTTATTTCCTCTATAGTCTGGATCTGAGCCCAACCATGTATGCTTTGGTTCTCCAACAACTACAAATGGATTAGAAAATATATATCTACCTTCATAATATAGTTTCTGACCATTTGATGGATTTATCTTAGCTTTCTCTTCCGCATGGTCTGCCTGCCATTCATCTTTAGGATAAATAGACTCTCTAACTTGTACTCTTAATGTCTTTCCTTTATTAAATGTACTAATAAATGTTGGATTAATTATATTTAATGTTAATTCTTCTCTACCTCTCTCATTCATAAACCATTTATCTCTTTCTGATACTTTAATACCAAAGAATGCTTCTAATTCTGCATAACCTATTGGCATGTATCCATGTCTTGGTTTACGATCTTCATCTGCTTCTCTAGTTATTGATTGGAATAGTAGTTTCAGGTTACCAGACTCTTCAGGATTAGGTTTAACTATTTCTAGTAATCTAATTTGAACGAGTCCGGCTTCTGATTCAGTTTTAATGATAGCTTCCAATAAACTATCACCAATTTTTAGTGATTTTACATCACCAGATTTACGCAAATTTGGTTTCTTCTTCATATTTATATGTTTGGTTAGTTGAATAGTACTCTTTCGTGAGTTTGCTATCAATTACCTGCATAATCATATTAATAAATTCCTTCTTTGCTCCAGAAGCTGTCGAGACTTCTGACTTACACACAGTTAATAACCGCTTTAGATCTTGGTGAGACCTAGGTTTGTTGATGTCTACACAGACACCTCTTAGTTTAATCATCATTGTTTTATTTTTAGATGGTTAATACTCTAGTTAATGTGCGTAATACTTGTAGCAATATTCATGATTGGCCCAGGGATTCTGTGCACAAAAGTTCTTTAGCCTTTCAATCGTATCTAACTATTTTATGGTTGCTGCTAAGCCATTATTGAGCAGTAAAGAGATTAATTAGATAACATATGCCTAACTACAAATTAATGCGCTTACATATACTCCTTTCATCTCACCCTATATTACCAAGGTCCTAATTTAGTTGTCCCCAGTGTATCTTAAAAAAGCAGTTTGTCATCTTGCTTAGGATTACGCTGTTGCAATGCTACGACGACATTACTCTGCTAATATACAGCCTTTCTGTTATTATAAAAAAGAGTGATAGATAGGCTCACTAATGTTCTGCTTGCATACCAAACAAAAGTAATTTGCGTTGTACATATCTATTCTATCGCTAAATTTCTTAAATATGTAATACTTGTTTTTATTCATAGGATCACTCCTACCTATCTGTTACTCCACGCTAGTAGAGTATCACTCTTTTATTCTTAATATACCTAATACCTTGAAACCTGGAGCTATTGTATTATCAACAAGCTCTAGTTCTGATCTTCCAAAGTATCCGCTATTTTGTGCAATTATATATACTCTTGTATTTGTAACCTTAGTAATAATTGCAACATGTCCATATTCTCCTCCCCATACTATAATATCATCTATTTGTGGTTTAACTGTTCCATTATGATATTGTATAAGATTTCTCTCTGTATTTAATTGTCCATCTTTTATGTTAACTCTAAAGTAGTCTTTAGCATGTCCATATCTATTCATCTCATGATTATGCACATCTTTATAGAATCTACGAACATATTCTACACATTGCCATTTAAGACCATAAGAGTACCCATCTTCATGATAGTTTCTTGAACCATCACAAGAGTTTAGATTAAAAGAGTTATAATAAACGGGAACATCTTTATATGTACCTGTCTCTTCACCACACTTAGGGATTATAGTAAATGCACTTAGTAATGTAAAGAGTACAAATATAATCATAGCTACACCAAGCATAAGTCCAACAGTATCTATTATTCTTTCAAATGTTTTCATGATTTCTTTCTTTAAGTGAAGGTGATAGCGCCCACATGAGCACTATCACCATAATTAGTTTAAATATCTCCTCCTCCATCAGTCTTTATTACTTTGTCTTCTGATATGATCTGCAACACCTACAAACATAAGTGCAAATCCACCAGATAGTATAGAGACTGATGTCCCATCACCCCAAGTCATTGCTTGGATACATAACATTAGAAGTAAAAATGCTATCAATAATGATAGAATTAAAGCCATGTATCTCATAGCTCATTAACTTCTTTTACTCTAACACTTAAAGTTATTGTTATAAATGGTAGTATTAATACTATCCCTTTATAACGACTTGATTTGTCAAATCCAATTCCAATACCTATACAAGGTATAAAGTCTGTGCTTAATTTAAAATCTTTACTCATTGTCTTTGTTACCGGTGTTATCGAGTTGGCTCTTCTCTGTCAAGGTTATTAATTGTTGTTGAAGATCTACTATTGTACCAGTCATAGTTGCAATCTTATTAATTGCTGCTACATACCTGTTACGATAGTATTCTTTATCAAACTTACTTACTGTGAATTCTGTTTCCATTTTTGTCAAGGTTTAGCCCGGTAGGCTGGTTAATTATTTATTTTATTTCTGTATCCTTTAGTTGAATGTCCATCATATTTTCTATGATAGTATTCAGGATTCTTCATAACTCTCCAAAAGCCATAAAGGTCAATCATTTTGATTAGTTTAATCATTTTATTTAATCTCTATTAGTTAATTCATTCAATAATGGTGTCTCCATTACCTCCAATCCATATGTGTTCAGTATCATCAATGTTATCAATTGTAGTTGATACTTCAGTTGGTTTATTAAATATAAATAAATACATTAATACTATCCAACTTACTACTAATACATACTTTAATGCTATCTTGATTCTATTACTCATGTTTATATTCTTTGGTTAATACTTAGTTTAAATTAACCCAAACTATGCGTTGATATTATATCATCAGGTTATTCCAAAAGTAACTACTTGGTCTATGTATTCAATTAGATGAATTACACACAAAGTTTGAGCTACTCTTGGTCCCTTCCGTCTTATAAGTGAGGTTATATTCAAGGTCCAAGTGAGTGATCAAACCCACTTGTCTGAATGAGATTACGTTTCTATTCAGCTATCCTTGATATGTGTTGAAGTAGGAGACACGTCTGCCGAGCAAGATAATTAATCTTACTACACTTCCTTTTAAACACCAGTAGCTATACCAGTGACCTACTATCAATGTGTTATAAACAACAGTTATTACTTAAGCCGAGTTAATGCGTATTAGCTTGATACTATTAATCGTAATTAAAACTTGTAACAACTGTTGTTCTTATGTTAGATGTGTTATAAACAACAAACACACAACTATCTAGATTAGGACTGCATCACATACTACGTGAAGGTGCACTATACTGGAAATGTTAAGACTGAAGTGTGTTCGTGTTTAGTTTGATTGTGTTATACTTATTTAATACTCCTGAAATACCTATTAGCTATAAAGTGGTAAAAAGCACTGTGTGAGGCCTGGTACACGCACTCACTTACACGCTATTAGTTATATTGAATTAAAAAAAGGGAGATTGCTCTCCCTTTATTATTATGCAAATACAATTCTGTTTCTGCTTACATCATTAACAACTTTTACACTAACTTTAATTGCTTGATTCTTCTTTAGTCTTGGTTCTTTATGGTTTACGGCAGTTGTATCCGTGAACTTGCCACAAGTAAATTCAGCAAGACAAAGAAACATATCGTTTCCTTCCTTAGTATATTCAATTAATTGATAGTTGCCTGTTAGCACACCATCAGCATCTTGAACTGTTAAGGGTAAACTTGAACCTGACGATAGAGCTGGTTGTCTACCTTCTGCTTCATAGTTGCTTACTTTAGTAGTAATTTGCTTTAATGATAATACTTTGTCCTTGTTTATTCCATTCATAACTATTAATAGGTATATAATACAACTAACTCCAAAATAGAGGTTTTTGTATTCATGAGGGGGAGGAGTCCCAATCACTATTCCCGCTAGGGGTTATTCTTGGGGACCTTCACACGCTCGACCCTAGACCAAAAAATTTTTTACCCATTTTATTTTTTTATTTCAACTATTTTGTTTTATCTTTGCACCGCAATAATTTCAGCCCCCGGTAATCAGACAAGGGCAAAGACATCGGATTGTAGTCTCAAATAGAGATGGAGTTTTCTCCGGTAGTTGCAAAAGAGTTAAGTATAAACTCTAGTTGGGATAGAATACACATAAGTATGTGTGGTGAACTAACACCGGTCTTATTATCCCTGGGTCCATTAGGAGCACTGCTAGATAGAAATCTAAACTTGAAATACAAACCCCAAAGGGGGATAACTATATCTAATTGAGAAATGCTAAAATATATATGTCAATGTGGGAAGTCATTAGAACTTCAAAAGGCAACTTTGGAGGTGAAGGACGGTAAGGTACGTACAAGAGAGGCTGAATGCGCTTGTGGTAAACATATGCAAGAAGTTGAAAAAGATTTTGATGGATTTCCTCAGATAAAGAGGAATGAAGACGGATTAAATAAAAAAGATCGTTAAATATTTAGGTGTGTAATAAAAAAGTTTATATCTTTGTCAAAAATATATAGACTATGAAATTTAAACCAAACGGAAACTGGATCCTTATCCCAGACCCAACCAAAACTAAGACAGAATCAGGTATTATTCTAGGTGAATCTGCAGCCAAAGCGCAATCAACTAATGTATTAAAGATACTTAAGGTTGGTCCAGACTGTAAATTTGTCAAAGAAGATGATACTGTATTGATTGATCCACGAACTGAGGCTGTACGATCTACGATAGAAGATTGTAATTACTTGTTAATACAAGAATTTCAAGTATTAGGTGTTATATAGATGGATATTAAAGGCACAGTTACATTATCTTTAACTGACTATACTAAGTTAATAGAAGAATTTCCTAAAGCGCAGGCAACACGTAACAATTTGTATGAAGCTTCTAAAGAAATTGAAGTATTCTTATCTTTTTTAGTTACTAGAGAGGATATAGAAGACTATGTTGCTGAATTTAATAGGCAAGCTGCTCATTCTACTATAGAAGTAGTGGATGGTAAGGCTAAAATAAAATTTAAAGATGAAATCAATATCAATAAAGGCTGATACTACTTTAAAGTATCTACAAATTTGGAATGGTATCTTTAATTTAACAGATAAAGAGTTAGAGATACTATCAAAGTTATTAGATGTATATAATACATATCATTCAACAAACAGTACTAATTTATGTAATGCAGTAACAAAGAAAGTTATTGCAGACGATTTAAAAATTGAAGATTATAGAACATTAAATAACTATGTAAAAAGATTAAAAGATAAAGGAGCGATTATTAAGAATAACAATGATTATAAAATTAACTCATTATTAAATCCAACAAACGATGACATTAAAATCAATATCACCAGAAACTAACGATAGTATTATATTAGTTTATCCTTATGATGAGGACATATCTTTTGTGATATATCAATCTTTTAATGGCGAATGTGAATATATAAACTTAGAAAATATTAAAAATGAAACCAAAGAAACCATCTATATTCAAAATGGTGCAGAGCTTTGTTAAAGAGTCTGTAGAATTTGTAAAAAAAGGAGCACCTGTTTGCTCAAAAGAAGAATATCAAGAAAGGATATCTATATGTATGTCCTGTGAGCATTTCACGGAGAAACAAAAATGTGGTCTTTGCGGATGTAACATGCAAGTTAAGACAGGGTGGAAAACATCAGAGTGTGCAGATAATCCCCCACGGTGGAATAAATTAGTACTAAGTGATAAAGAGCAGCAATTGTTGGATGACGCCGCAGAAGCAGAGAAGAAAGCTCTTTTAGAAGACACAGCGGAAAAGCAAAAAAGAATGGAAGTAGCACAGAAAACCAGTAAGGAGAAAGAGATACTTGACAAAATAGAAAGAGGCGAAAGGAGTTTTGCTACCTTAAAGATGCATACAGCAGGGTGGAGTAAGCAGGATTATAATGAGGAAGTTCATAGACTATTAAAAGAAGAAGACGATACGGACATGTCCCCTGAAGAATTGGCAGATATTGAAAGAGGAAAACATGAGGCGGCATTACGGTCTCAGTTAGAATTTAGGGAAAAAAAATTACTTGAAAGAAAAAAATTAGATGATGACTACAAGAATGCTAGTAAGAAATAAACAAGATATCATTTATTACTTAGGAAATAAGCATAATAAATCTTTAAAAGAAATTGAACAAATAGTAACTTATCAATTTAAATTTGTATCACAAGTAATGGCGTTAGGTAACTTTGATACTATTAGAATACCCTATTTTGGTAAATTCTCAGTAAATAAGAATAGAGTTAAATATATAACAGAATTAACAAATAAAAATGGAAGATGAGTATAAGTAAAGATCTTTTAGTTATTGTAGATAATAAAGCGGTGTCTTCACCGTACGCTAAATTTATACAAGAATTTAAACCTTTAAATGCAAAAGAACTTGCATATGTATATTTTATGGTAGACTATAGATCACCTTATTCAGTTTATGATTGGGAACAACGTAAAATTGAAGTAAAAAATAGTATCTTTGACAAAGTATGGAAAGAATCTCCTAAAGTGGAAGCAGCGTGTGTGAAGTATGCAGAACTTTTAGAATCCTCTTCTGTTAAATTATTAAAAGCGGCAAGAGATTCTGTAATAACTTTAGAAAAGTATTTTAGAGATATAGATTTAACCTTAGCAGATGATAACGGTAAACCTATATTTCATGCTAAAGATTTAATTGCCAACTTATCTAATATGGGTAAAGTTGTAGATGGGTTAAGTAGATTAGAAGAAATAGTTAGAAAAGAAGAACAAGCTGCTAATAGTAATAGGGGCGGTGTAGAAGTAAATAAATATAGTATGTAATGGAAGAATGGCAAGAACAACAAAAGAATTATGAGGATGATCTAGTATTATATGGAGATGCAATGCAAAATGCATATAATATTATAACTAAAAAAAGAACGCTAGATGATATTTATTATGATTTAGAAGATGGAGATATGGAAACTTTTCCTCTGCCTTTTAATCCTATGGAAGAAGATGGTCGTACTCCTGACATGATAGATATAGTTATAGAGTATTTTACAGAAACTGAGGAATATGAGAAGTGTGCAGAGTTACTTAATATTAAGAATACATGTCTAACCAATTTAAAAATATAAATAGAATAAGGCCTGCCGCAGTTAAGTTTGAAGAATTTGGTCATTATACTGAATCACTACCAGGTACAAGAGATTATTATGATTTTTGGGATGAGGAGAAGAAAAGATGTATGTATGGATACAAAGTAGATGAGTTACATGTTACAGGTTTTCATTATTTTTATTTAAACTATTGTCCTATTGATAGAGCGGTAGATGAAACATTACCAGATGGTACTATTCAATCTAAACGTGAAAGAACTTTCCCTGCATTTTATGATGGTGATTGGGAATATTTTCAAGAGATAGATAAAGCTAGGGCAGACAATAAGCACATGATAGTGCTAAAAGCAAGACGGAAAGGCTACTCTTATAAGGCAGGATCTATGTTAGCTCGTAATTATTTCTTTGTAAAGAACTCTAAGAACTTTGTATTTGCAGGACAAAAAGAATATTTAATTGGTGATGGACTATTGTCTAAAGCGTGGGAATTCTTATCTTTTATAGATGATAATACTGCGTGGGCACAGCCACGATTAAGGGACAGAGAGATGAGTAAGATGTCAGGATATAAAAAGAAAATTAATGGTATTGAGATAGAAATGGGTATGAAGTCCCAGATAATGGGGGTATCTTTAAAAGATGCGCCAGACAAGGTGAGGGGAAAGGCGGGTGAATTGGTATTCTTTGAAGAAGCTGGTTCATTCCCCGGACTGCTCAAAGCATGGGAAGTAACTATGCCAACTATGCGACAAGGAAGCAAGACGCTAGGGTTAATGATTGCTTTTGGGACAGGCGGTACAGAAGGAGCAGACTTTGAGGCAATGGAAGAAATATTTTATAATCCAGCAGCATATGATTGTATGGACTATGAGAATGAATGGGACGAAGGAGCTATGGGAACAAAATGCGGTTACTTCATACCAATACAGAAAAACTTAGATGGGTTTATAGATGAAGATGGTAACTCTCAAAAAGGAGACGCAGTAGAATATGAGAAAGGAATGAGAGAAAAGAAAAAAGGTGCTGCGGACGCTAAATCACTAGATCAATACATTGCAGAGCATCCTTTCTCTCCACAGGAAGCAACTTTACAAGTTACTGCTAATCTATTTGATATTGCATCGCTACAGGAACACTATAACACTATAAAGGCCAATGGGTTACACACTAAAGGAACTCCAGGTAGATTTCATTATAAAGGAGAAGAAATTATTTTCAAACCTGATTATTCCAGCAATCCAATCTTAAAATTTCCACATAGGAAAGATGATGATAATACAGGGTGTGTGATTACATATGAATCTCCATATAAAAATAAAGAAGGCGAAACTCCTCATAATCTATATGTAATCTGTCATGATCCATATGGTCAAAATCAATCTGCAGACAGCTCATCTTTAGGAGCTGCCTATGTATTAAAACGTCCAAATAATGTATCACAACCTGATGATATGATTGTAGCATCTTATGTAGGTAGGCCTGCAACTCAAGACGATTATAATCGTAATCTATTTATGCTTGCAGATTATTATAATGCTAAGATAGGATTTGAGAATGATAGGGGTGAAATAATAGCATATGCTAAAAGACATAGAAAGCTACATAGACTACAGCCAGAATTTGAAATGCTCGATAAAAAAGAATTGCAATCTAGGCGTGTTAGACGTACATATGGAATGCATATGACAGAAGCAAGAAAACACCAAGGTGAGATATATATAAGGGATTGGTTAAATTCACTAAGGGGGGTAGACGATACTGGAAAAAAATACCTAAATTTGCAAAAGATTTATGATCCGGCATTGATTCTAGAACTGATTAAATTTAATCATAAAGGAAACTTTGACCGTGTTATGGCGTTGATGATTGGTATGTATCACACAAGAGAATTATATAACGCAGAAGTAGTAGATATATATAAAGACAGAGCACACGATGAATTTTTTAACAGACAATATTTTTAATATATGAAATTAGCCACAGACACAACATCAGCTGGAATACCAAAACAAAAAATACCTACTTCAAAAAAGAATAAAGAATGGGCAGAAGAATGCGTGAATGCTTATATTAGTCTTTCAGATATAGGTGGTTTTGGCGCTAGGAGAAATAATATACAGGCCTTATATGATTTTTATAACGGGCATGTGCTAGAAGAAGATTATAGATATGTTTTAAAGCCTTATGGTAAAGCAAGGAATAACTTTCCTTCACAGATTCGTAATTATCCTATTATTAAACCAATTATAGATCTTTTACTAGGTGAAAAAACAAAGCGTCCTTTAAATTATACTGTAGCTGTTGCTAATGCTGATTCTGTTTCTATTAAAGAAGAACAAAAGAAAGCTAAGGTTAAACAGGCTATGGAGCAGATGATGATCAATAGATTGAATGAAACTGAAGGGGCTCCTCCAACAGGAAGTCAGTCTCAGGAAGTAGAATTACCACAACATATTGCAGAGCAATTTGACATGTCGTATGTAGATAGAAGAGCTATTATTGGACAAAACTCTTTAAATTATATTATGTTTAATTGTAACATACATAATAAATTTCAAAAAGCATGGTTTCATTTCTTAGTTTCTGGAGAAGCATATACGCATAGAGGAGTTTCAAATAATGATATATTCTATGATGTTTTAAATCCTTTAGATGTAGATTATGATAAAGACCCAGATATTGATTTTATTGAAGATGGGGATTGGGCATTAACAAGAAGAGACTCACATGTTAGTAGTATTGTAGATACATATAGAGAATTTCTAAGTGATAAAGATATTGATACTTTAGAGAGACCAGAAGAATTTGATGACGGGTCTTTTTTATTGTATGGCAGTAATCCAGATAATAGTAGTAGACGAGGGGGTAGATCACGATTAATAGAAGTTATAACTGTTTATTGGAAATCTATTTCTAGGATAGGATTTTTACACTATCCAGATCCTGAGACAGGAGATATGGAAGAAGTAGAAATTCCAGATGGGTATAAACTACCAAAAGATATTAAAGAGCAAGGTGGATATGTAGAATATGAATGGGTTCCAGAAGTGTGGCAGGGTACTAGAATTGGAGATAGAATATTTTGTAAAGTAGGGGCAGTCCCTAACCAAAGAAGATCTTTAAATAATCCTTCAATGTGTAAATTACCTATTAATGGTATTAAATACTCAGAAATTAATTCTGATAATATCTCGTTAGTTCAACTAGGAGTTGCTTATCAAATAAATTATAATATATATAAATATAGATTAGAAGTAGCTATTGCTAAATCTAAAGATATTATAGCACAGTTTGATATTAACATGATTCCTAAGAAATGGGATATGGATAAATTTATGTATTACATTGATGCAATAGGAATTGCTTGGGTAGATTATAATAAAGAGGGGATGCAATTAAATCCACAGCATCAGACTGTTATGGATCTATCTATTAAAACTATTCAACAGTATGTAATACTTTTAGATTCTATATTGAGCGAGTGGGAAAGATTGTCAGGAGTTAATAGACAAAGGCAGGGTCAAACAGGACAGTATGAAGGTAAAGGTATTACTCAACAAGCTATTATGCAGTCTTCACATATTACAGAAGATTACTTTAGAAAAATAGCTTCATTAGAAGAAAAGGATCTTCAAGCACTTCTTGATTATTCTAAACTAGCTTGGGTAGCTGGAAAGAAAACGTCCTATGTTATGCCTGACGGTACAGTTGAGTTTTTAAAAGTTAACCCGTTAGATCACATGGAATCTGAATATGGAATATTTATTACTGATGCTGGTGCAGATCTTGAGAAGAAACAAAAAGTAGAAATGTTATCTCAGGCTATGATACAAAATGGAGTACCTGCTTCTATTGTAGCAGAGGCTATAGATTCAGATAGTTTTACTCAAATTAAAAGTAAGATAGCTAAAGCTGAAAAAATGACTCAGGAACTAGAGCAAGCTCAACAAAAAGCTCAAAACGAACAAGCAGAAAAACAAATTCAAGTTCAACAAGAGAAAATGCAATACGACGCAGATCAAAATGATAAAGATCGACGTAATAAAATTGAAGTTGCTTTAATACAAGCAGAAGTTTCAGTAGGCGCTTCCACAATGCAGGAGGGATTAGCTCAAGCAGAAACTAGGAGAAAAATGAATGCGGATAAAGATCAGACAACAACGGATGATAAAAAGATACAAGTTGATCATAAAAAGATTGCAGCAGATAGATCTATGAATAAGGAAAATAACGATGTTGAAGAAAAGAAGATAGCAGCTATGGTTAAATCAAAACAAAATAATGGCTCTAACTAACAGTCAAAAATCTCGTATAATAAAAGTTGCTAATGAGAATGGTTATACAGGTGAGTATGCAGAACTGTTTGAACAAGCTAAAACTGAAGGGATCTTTGGTGAAGTTCCTGAACCTGATGTTTCTCATAAAAAAGACGACTACAAATTAGATATAGATTCTGTATTGATTGACGATGGTCCTAGAGCCCTATCTAATCCTGAAAATTCATCTAACTTTAGAGGATCAGCTCATGTAACTTCAGGACATGAGATGCATCCAGTTAGTAGTGCCTTAATGGATTTTGTAAACAATCCTGAATATAAAGTCCAACCTCAACAACAAGGAGAAAAAGGTGGGTTTAAAAAATATACAGAAGGAGGTGTGTCAGGCGATAGCTTTGACGCAACTAATTCAATAGATGATTCTACGTTAACTATTGCAACCTCACCGCATGCATCTGACCCATGGGAGTATGCAAAACAAGAGGATGGGGCACTTCTTACTAGAAGAAAAGCAATTGGTGAAGACGCCCCTGCAAATCAATGGTTCAAACCAAAAAAAGGATCGTCAGCATATAATAGTATTCAAGATACTATCGTATTTAAATCTAGCCCTATAGGTACTATAGAAAATTTAACTGAAAATGACGCAGCAGATGTTAGAACAATTTATAAAGCAGATCCTGAAAATAGTGAAAATAAATTAACTGCTGCGCACCATAATAAACTTAATAGAGAGGGAGCTAATACTTTTAGTATACAACAAATGCTTGTAGATAATAAGTATGATCTAGGTAAATCTGGACGTAATGGTGATGGTGTAGATGGGGATTGGGGAAATCAAACTACTAAAGCATTTAAACATTGGTCTGATAATAATCTGCAATTACCAAGCTATGAAGGGCTAACAGAAAAAATATGTCAAGAAGGTGCCGGATGTTCAGAGCAAGCAACTAATATGTTAATGGATTTATTTCCTACAGTTACTAAAGATGATCTAGGTCCTGAAGATGCGTGGTATAGACAAAAACACATAGTAGAACTAGGTGGAGATTTAGTTTGGGGAACATCTGATAGACAGAATAAAGGTTCTTGGAGTAATCTTCCTGATATGCCCCCAATAGAAGTTTGGAAAGATTTTAAAGTAGGAGATCTAGTACATATGAATAGGAAAGGTAAAGATAACTATGAGAAAAAAAGTAGTGCAGGATATGGACTAGATATGAATCGTGGATCAGAGCATCAGGCATTTTTTATAGGTATGGATCCAGAAACAGGTATTCCATTAGTCATGCATGGGGCAGGCAAGGGCAATATGAAAGTAGATCCTATTAATAATATTACGTTACCGGAGGGAAAAGAATATAAAATAGATGGTGTTAGTCGTCCTGTAGGAATGAAAGATAATCCTGTAATAAATAAAGATCATTTTATTTTTAATTCACAGAAGACAGATACCTTACAATCTAATTTAACAGAGTCTCATAATCCTTTAAACCAGAAAGAATATTTTGCTACTAGATATGTTGAGCATATAAATAAAAATTTGGGATTAATAGCCAGTACTACAGGGGCTTCTCCAGAAGCTGTATCAGAAGCATCGCATATAGCTTATGGTATATTTAAAAATGAGACTGGGGATTTTAAACAAATTATGATTGGTAAAGGTAAAGAAATACTTAAGAATAATATAGATGCAGATTTACTAGCTGATATGCGGACTGGGGCAAATATGGCAGTCGAGCTTTGGAATACTGGAGAAGTTGAAACAGAATTTGCGCTGCCTACTTCTTTATGGGATTTTATAATACCTGGAAGTCTGTTTAAAGATGTAAAAAATAAAGTAGATCCTAAAACTGATGAAACTAGTGTTGGTGCAGGTAGGATTAAATTTGATATGCAAACAAAAGATGGGGATGGTAATGCAACAGAGATTGGTCAATGGTATAAGGCAATGAATGTAGGCAGAGAAAATTTATCTTGGACTAGTACATCTGCTGTAAATGATTCTTTTTCGGCTATCACACTGCAGGTAATAGACTACACTAAAAGAATAAAAAGACATAAAGAATATGATCCTAATACAAATACTATTGCTGGGGTCCCAATACAATATGCAATTGCAACTATGCATAAAAGTCCTAATTTAGCAGGTAGAGTTGATGCTAATCATTCTGTATTAGATTATTTAAAATTAGGAGATAGAGATTATTCTAATGCTGTATTAAAGAATGCTGAAGATATTTCTGTAGCCTATCATGGAGAGAGTGCTGGTACGGGACTATATGAAGAAGCACAAAAATTTAAAAGTGATAAAGCTGCAATACTAAAGCAGGAAAAGTTAGAAATAGAATTAGAAAACTCTGTACCAACGCTAAACGATTGGATTAATTCAGTAACAACGACTGTTCAAGATAACACTAATAGACCAAATATAATCCCTTTTGAGGCAATAGAATAACATTAAAAGAGTATAAGTGGTATATAATAATGGCAAACCCAAAAATAAAAAACTATAAAAATAAATTAAATATTAATCGTAACTTTGCATAAAAATAAATAGACTATGACACCAGATAATAAATTAAAACTAGAAGATATCACTTTTGACGATTTCATAAGTGAAGGTCTTTCGACTGACGAGGTAGAGAATACCGCGGAAGTAGTAGAAAAAAAAGATGAAGAAATAGAAGATAGCTCCAAAGAACTAGTAGAAGAAGTAGTTGAAGAAGAAGTAAGTTCTAAGAAGGTTAAAGAAGTAGTTGCTCAAGAAGAAGTAGAAGAAGAAGAAGTTGATGAAACAGTAGTAAGTGAGGTTCTTACACAATTAGGGTATGAATTTCCTGACGAAGATTTTGAAGATACTGCAGACGGTTTAGTTAAACTAGCTAAAGCAGTTGGAGGTAAAATTGCAGAAGATCAGTTAGATGGTATATTTCAAGCTCATCCAGAAATTCAAAAACATTTAGACTATGTATTGAATGGGGGTAAATCAGATCAATGGTTAAAGATGAGTAATCAAATAACTGATTTTGAAAATATCAAAGTTACTCAAGATGATGTGAGAACACAACGAGCAGTTCTTGGAGAATACTTTAAACTAAAAGGCCATGATGATGATTTTGTAAATGAATTATTAGATGATTATACAGATACTAATAAACTGTATGATAAAGCAACAAAAGCTAAAGAGGCTTTAACGTCTTATTATGGTAAAGAAAGAGATCAATCTATAGAAAAAGAAAAGAAAGAACAACTAGCAATGCAACAAAAACAAAGAGACTTCTGGGATGAGATTAATGATACAATTCAGAACTCTAAAGATTTTGCGGGCTTAACTGTTCAAGAAAAAGATAAGAAGAAGTTTTTTGATTTTCTTACCCACCAAGATGGGGAAGGACAAACAGAAAGAGAAAAAGCTCACAAAAACTCTTCTACTGAAGTAAAGTTAGCTGTGGACTATTTAATGTTCAAAGGCTTTAACTTAAATGATATTATCTCAGCTAAGGCAAAAACAAAAAATGTCCAAAGTTTGAGAAAAAAAATTAAATCTAGTGGAACAACAAAGAGTGCCTCGCGACCTAAAAGAAAAGGAGGACTAGACCTTGATACTTTAGATTTAAACCTGAATAGCCTATAATGTGCAAAAAGAACTTGGCTATTTATAACCTTTTAAATTAATTTAAACAATGCAAGTATTAAAAACTTATTACAACGATGCGCAAATGACGGATACTAATTCGTTAACTAATGCGTTATTGGAGAGACCTGCAGAGCTTTCTCCAATCATCACACACCTTGCAGGGAAGGAAGATAGAAAATTTCCGTTAACTATGTTAACTGAAGGAGTTGGAAACACGAAATCCATCGATAGATGGGAATATGAATATCGTGTTAAAACTCATACTATTAATACCCGTGCATGTAGTGCGTTAGGATTGGGTACCGGATTAGCTGGTGCTCCTATGACTTTAACTTTTCCAGACAAATGGTTTGTATTCCCATACACTTTGATTTCCCAATCAGGAACTCAAGTGAGAATTATGGCTGAACCAAAAGCAAATGGAAATAACTGGGACTATACCGTTCAGGTAGTAGACCCATCTTCTACAGCGGCAGTAGCTGCGGCAGATATTGCAATCGGATCCGTTTGGGGGCAATTATATGCTAATGTTGGAGTAGACTTCTCTAGAGGTAATGCTTCAAACTGGTCTACGCCAGGTATGGTTAGAAACAAAATCGGTACAGTTAGAAAATCTTATCACTTCGCAGGAAATGCTAAGAACTATGTTGCTGAATTTGCTCTACCTACAAAAGGAGGTAAAACAACTAAAATGTGGATGGATTATGAAGAGTATCTACATATGCTTTCTTTCAAAGAAGAATGCGAGTTACTTTACTGGTACGGAGAAAAAACTTATGGTAATGACGGAGTAGTAAACATGACTGATGAGAATGGGCAACCAGTAATCACAGGTCCTGGATTATTACAACAAATTATCAATAAGGACACTTACTCTACTTTAACTGAAACTAAATTAACAAATCTTATCGGAGATTTATTCTACGGTATGAGTGATGCTAACAATAAAAATATCACATTGTTTACTGGTGTAGGTGGAGCTAGAGAATTTGACAACGCATTAAAAGCTTATACTGGTGGTTTTGCTACTGGTAACTGGAGTGTTAATGCAGATAGTAAATTTATTACTGGATCAGGACGTTCTTTAGGAATGACTGGTTTCTTTACAAGTTATGACCATATTGATGGACATACAGTAAATGTGGTTAAACATCCAATGTTTGACCATGGTCCTGTAGCACAAGCAAGAGCTAAACATCCTGTTAGTGGCTACTCTTTAGAATCATACAGAATGGTATTTGTTGATACATCTTCATACGATGGTCAAGGAAACATTCAAATGATTAATAAGAAAGGACGTGAGTACTTAAGATGGGCAGTTGCGGGTTCTGTTGTTCCAACAGGCTTCGGATCAAGTGATCTACGAGCTTCTGACATTGATGGTGCAAGTGTACATATGTTAAAAACAGCGGGTATCGTTCTTAAGAGATTTGATACTTCGATTGATTTAGAATGTGTGCGCGCATAGTGATGGCGTTAACCTGTGTGTTTTCGTAGTCTATATATCTAGTTTTTTGTAAGGTGATGGGGGTGTCAAAACCCCCTCCATCTTATTTCACATAACGACAGTAGGGCCTAGTATTCTTACAAGCCTGAAAGGAAATTTAACTTAATAAAATAATTAAAAAGAACAATAAAATGGCAAAAAGAAAAATAATGATCCTCAGAAAAGAACCGGATGGGTTTTTACCTAAAACAGTTCGAGCAGAATCAAGAATGTATATCAGTAGTGTATTTGTAAACAGACAACCCTTAAAAGGGGTTACTTCTGATGAAGAAGAAAAATACTTACTTGGTATTTTAGATGTAGGTCCGAAGCATATTGACTGGCCTAAATATACAAAAAAATATTGGACAGATCTTTCAATAATGGTACCAATGGGAGGAGTAGAATTAGATATTTCTACTACTAGTGATGGAGAACCTGAAAACGTTGAAGACTATCTACGATATAAATGGATATTAAAACATCCACATGTAGCTTTGAATAAAGATGAAATGATTACAACACCTCATAAACGTTTTTATATTCAAGATGCACAAAGAGAATTAAGAAGTGCTAATAATAAAATACAAACTCTAAAAGATGCTGATAAAGAATTTATAAAATTATCAGATAATAAATCAGACATGAGAAGAGTATTTAGATTAATGGGCACTCAAAATCCAGATCGATTAACTGACATGGAAATTGAAAATTACTTATATAAGATTAAAGGAGATGTTCCTGATAAATTTGTAAGAATTTGCACAGATAAACATTTAAAAATGAAATCTGAACTTGAAGAGATGTTAAGTGTAGAGATCTTAAGAAAGATAGGTAATCAAATAATCTATCAAGATGAGATATTAGGGGATACATTGCAAGACACTGTAATATTTCTTAATGACAAAAAGAACTCAGGAAAATTAACAACTTTACGAGCAAAGCTTAAAGACGCAGTTATATAATGAATATAGGACAAATGCATATATCAGTACAGCAAGGGGTTGATAAAATCAACTCCATGCATTCTGATTTAATATTACCAGAAGAAATAGATTTAGAGCTAAACAAAAACATACAAAGGTTTACCGCTCAAAAATTTAGTTTTAAAAGTAATAGACATCAGGAAGGATTTGAGATGTCTCAAAAACGTATAGATGACTTAAGAACTTTAATTGTGGAAGATTCTATTTCATGCTTTTATAAAGGCGAAGTTTTTAAGAATGTCTATGCAGATACAAGAACTCTTCCAGATAACTATATGCATTTGATTAATGTAAAATCGTTAGTGTCACTTCAAAAATGTAATAAATTTTGTTATGATATAGATAGTACTGCTTATAGAACTTCAACAAAACTGGTAATTGACCTAGCTCATTGTACACCGGCTGCGTTTCCTGGATTTCAGTGTTTTATAACTCCTCAGTATGGTAGCGGTGCACCTATTCCAATTACTCTCCCTACTTCTAATATGGTTACTTCCGCGGCTCTATTAGTAGCTTGGCTGAGCACTCCTTATAACTGGCTGAGTGGTGTTACTATAACTGTAACAGGGAATAACGAAATCACGATAACTTTGCCCGTATCTTTATCTAACTATTTGGGTTATTATCATGTCTTCGACTCTGGAACTGGACCAGCTTCTTGTAATAACGCTTTTTCCCGTCAACCAGGAGTGTATGGAGAAAAAAGAGTGCCTTGTGATGATGTAGAAACAAGTACTTTAGTGGGGCAAAATAAATTTGCTCAGCATGATGATATTTTTACATTATTATCAGACCCATTTAATAATACAACTTATAAGTATCCTTTATACACAATAAGAGATAATTCAATCGATGTATACTCAGATGAAACTTTTGTTATTGATAGAGTTAAAATTACATATTTAAGGATGCCGGCAATAGTTAATAATGTAGATACTACTATTGTAAGTTGCGATTTACCAGACCATACTCATCATGAAATTGTACAAATGACAGTTAACAGCATATTAGAGGGAATTTCAGATCCTCGATACCAAAGTACTAATATGGAGGTATTAAAATCTGAATAATTAAATTAATATTAACCATATAAAAATAAAATATTATGGCAAAACATGTATTCGTAGAGGGGCTCGCTGCCTCATTTGCGGCAACCTATGACCTAGGTAATAACTCAGCATTCAATGGGAATGGTATTGGCGAACTTGGAGTTTGGAGTTTAGATTTATCAGATCATTTAGATGGAACAACAGGTGGTCAAGAAGTATTGTTAGGAACAATAGCAGCAGGTACTCAAGCAATTATTCCTTCAAGATTTCAGATTACTCAGAACACGACGGCAAACAGACCGTATGCTTCACCAATTATTGAGAGAGGAAGATTAAAAAGAATAACTTATACTCC
>Ga0115000_10001411_pt1 | contig 21405 bp, 17 predicted proteins | sample ArcticOcean_MG_C_6_FD_89690 | JGI IMG/M metagenome (GOLD analysis project Ga0115000, IMG submission 89690) | Marine microbial communities from western Arctic Ocean - ArcticOcean_MG_CB8_128 | ecosystem: Environmental > Aquatic > Marine > Oceanic | place: Arctic Ocean: Canada Basin | collected... | reverse complement strand
TAGATATAGGTACTGGTAGTGGCTGCATACCTTTATCATTAAAAAATAACTTATCGAGCGCATCTTTGTCAGCTTGTGACATTTCAGAAGAAGCGATTACTATTGCAAAAGCAAATGCTGAAAGACTAAAACTAGAGGTGAAATTCTTTTCGATGGATATTTTAAATGAATCGCTATGGATAGATGAAAAGTTTGATGTAATTGTTTCAAACCCACCATATATTCCTATTGTTGAGAAAAATATTATGCATGAAAATGTATTGGCATATGAGCCTGATGTGGCTTTATTTGTTCCCAATGACACACCTTTACTTTTTTATGATAAAATCGCTATTTTTAGTTTGAGAAATTTGAATAAAGGAGGTCGATTGTATTTCGAAATACATGAAGACTTTGGTGCCGAAACTTTAGCAATGTTAAAAAATAAGGGTTTTGTTGATTTAGAGATCAAACAAGACATGCAAGAAAAAGACAGGATGATAAAAGCAGTTTTAAGATAAAGGAGTTAAGTATTGGTAAGCTTCAAGCAGGGTTGGGAAGACCATAAAACTTCCAGCTTCTTTTAATTCTTTTTTTGAATACTGAGTCAGGATTCCTATCGGAAGCATTCCAGCTGATTTTGCGGCTTTGGTTCCCGTAATACTATCCTCAAAAACCCACGTATTTTTATAGTCTGAAACATTAATATTTAATTTTTTTGCGAGAGAGATATATGCTTCAGGGTGAGGTTTTGGAAATTCGTAATCTTCAACCCCCATAAAAACATCAAATTTAATATCAAGCTGTTGAATGCTGTTTTTTATAAACTTCTTAGTCGCGTTGCTCGCTATTCCAAATGGTGTATTTCTTTTTGAAAGTAATTGCTGAAGCTCATTAACCCCAGGAAGTAGTTTAGGTGCAATTAAGCCTTTGTGCAAGTGTTCGCCTTTTTTTAAAAATAATTTTTCCGTTTGATCAGTTTTCCCTATCTGTTCACAAAAATACTGAGCAATGATCATCGGAGATTTTCCTGCATGAGATTGATGTGGGAAAGGCGCGATTTTTGTACTAAATAATTCAAAAAATGCTATTCCCCAAGCGGTGTAATGTGCTTCGTAACTATCAACAACCACTCCATCAAAATCAAATAATACTGCTTTTGGAAAAATCATAATTTTGGTTCGTTAAAGATGTCAGACAAATAACTATTTAAAAACTTGTTGGTTGGATCCATTTCCTTTCTTAATTTTTTAAAATCGTTCCATTTTGGATAAAGTTTTTCTAATTCCTTGTCTTTTGCTGAAAAACGCTTAGCCCAATGAGGTTTTCCACCATGTTTAATGAAAATGTTCTCCACAGTTTTGAATGCTTCATATTCGTTTGCTGTTGCTGAATTTCGGCAAACACAGCCCATTGTTACAATATCTTCATTGTATGCATAGCTTAACCAAGCTTGGTCCTTTTTCACAAACCTTACATCCATAGGGATATGGATAAAAGCTTTGTTCTTCCACTTGTTAATCTCTGTTTTTAATTCAGAAAAAACTTTTTCAAATTTATTTAAAGAGATCGTCCATTCAGCAAGTTCGATTGTAGATCCTCTTGATTTAGTTACCGTAGCTTGGTACAGTGTTCCTTTATGTTCTTTGATACTTCTGAAAAAAGCAAAATATAGAATCTTGTTGGCAATAGCCGTAAACCAAGGGAATCTATGTGTGTATTTATATAATATTTTTGAAGCAGTTCGTCGATGTTTTAAATAAGAAGGACCGTTTTTAACTGTGATTTTAGTGTCGGAATCAATTTTAGTTCCTTTGATAACATATCCACTTCCAGTATGTGGTAACCACAAGATTCTTAGGAAATCGTATTTTTTCAAATTTTCTTTGATGCTTACTAACCAATCTGTGTCTTTTTCAGGACCTTCTTTGACGTGTAACGTATAAATAGGCTCACATTGAAAAGTAAGTTCGGAGAAAACACCTAATGTTCCGATAGCAACTCTAACAGCATTAATTAATTCATCCTTACTAGATACTTCTAGTACCATCCCATCTGCTAAAACTAATTTACAATGTGCAATGTATTCGGAAAGTAAGTGTCCATTTGTTCCGTGAGTTCCTGTTGCAACTGCTCCACCAATTGTAATTGTATTAATGTCAGGTAAGCAAGGGATACAATATCCTTTTTTTTCAACAGCTTCAATTAAGTCTTTTAATAAAACGCCTGATTGAACTGTAATTTGCTGGCTATCTTCATCAAAATTTAAAATTTTGTTGTACTCAGTAGTGTCTATTAAAGTGGATGGTCCTGCCGCAATATCAGCTGATGATTGCTTACTTCCAAAAAATCTAATTTTTTCTGATTTTTTTACAGCATCAATTAATTCTTCTTCAGTTTTTACTATATATATGCAGGAATAGTTGTGTTTAATATTTTCATTCCAGCTTACCCACACCTTCAATTTATCGCTCATCTACAGTAATTTTTTACAAAAATACTTTAGATTTTATTTTTGATGTACTATTTAAAATAGTATTTATCTATTTACGATATCAAAATTATAAAACTAGCTGAAGAATTGAAAAATAATAGCACCTTTGCAAAGTGCAGGAACTCAATTTACCAAGTTTTCAATTTCGATTTAAAAAAGACAGTCAAGATCGACCATGTATTTTTGATTCGATAAGAAAAAAATGGTTAGTTTTTACGCCGGAGGAGTGGGTTAGGCAAAACTGGATTAGGTTTGTCGTTGAGTACTTAAAATATCCTGAAGGGATTATTCAAATAGAGTCTGGACTTAGGCTAAATCAAAATCAGCGCAGATCAGATGTTTTAATTTATCAGAATTCAAAACCAATGGTTTTAATTGAATGTAAGTCACCGAAGATAAAGATTAATGAGAATACAATGCATCAAGCACTCAATTATAATAAGGTGTATAATGTTAAATACATTGTCTTAACAAACGGTTTAAGTCATCAATTTTTTTTAATTGAAGATCGTGTAATTAAGCTATTGAATAAGCTTCCTAATTACGAATCATTATAATATAACTTTTGTTTTAAATTTACGTAATATTAAGGTGTTATATTACAAACATCTACCTATGAAAAATATTATTTCAGCTATGCTTTTTTTGCTAGCTTCTCTCTCTTTCGCTCAAAAAACAGAGCGGAATTCTAGTAGCAACTACGAAAGAAAAACCATTGTTTTAAAAGTTAAAGATAAATATAGAGCTGATTGTAAAACGGATGCAATTTTAAATTCTAGGTTAGAATATATTTTTAATAAAATTGGCGTTAATTCAATTAAAAAAGAATTTCCTATACATATTAAACCACCCAGAGCTAAACATGCCAATGGAATGGCTGTGACAGATGTTTCTTTAATTTATAAATTAAAATATAGTAGTAATAAAAATCCTTGGTTGATTATTCCAAAGTTATTAAAAACTGGGATGTTTGAATATGCTGAGCCTTCTTTTACCGTTGAGTCTTTATATACTAGCAATGATCCGCAATTGTCTGATCTTTATTTCTTGAATACTATAAAGGCTTATCAAGCTTGGGATGTTACCAAAGGGGACACTAATGTTGTAATTGGTATTTCAGATACTGGGTTTGATATTGATCATCCTGATTTGGTTGATAATGTGAAATATAATTATTTAGATCCTATTAATGGTGTTGATGATGATGGTGATGGTAAAGTTGACAATTTTAGAGGTTGGGATTTAGGGGAAGATGACGCTGATCCAAGTGTAGGGTCAAGTTCGCACGGGATATCTGTTGCTGGAATAGCAGGAGCAAGTACTGATAACGGAAATGGCTTAGCAGGAGTTGGCTTTAAATGTAAATTATTACCAATAAAAATAACTAATGCTAATGGCGATTTAATAGCTGCATATCCTTCAATTATTTATGCAGCAGACAATGGTTGTAGTGTGGTGAATTGCTCATGGGGTTCCGCTAATTCTTGGTCCCAGTATGGGCAAGATATAGTCAGGTATGCAACAGTAGATAGAAATTGCTTAGTTGTCGCATCAGCTGGAAATGATCATAAAACAGATAAATTTTACCCTGCAAGTTTTGATTGGGTGATGTCTGTAGGTGGTACGGATACTTTAAACCAAAAATGGGTTCAAAGTGGTGCAGAAGGCTCAAACTACAATGAAAATGTTGATATTGTTGCTCCATCAGTAGCAATAACAAGAATCAAAAATGGTGGTGGTACAATAATAGGTGGTGGTAGAGGAACGTCTTTTGCAAGTCCTATGGTTTCTGGTGCAGCAGCATTAGTGAAAAGCCAGTTTCCTAGTTATTCAGCAATCCAAGTAATGGAGCAGTTAAAAGCAACTGCGGATGACTTAAGTGGTATTCCGTTTAATTCTAGTTATGATGGTAAGATGGGGGAGGGTTTGTTAAATATTTACAAGGCAGTAACTGAAACTTCAAATCCTGGTTTTTATATGGATGAAATTGTATTTACGGATGCTCAAGATGGGGTTTTTACCAATGGTGAAACTGTCTACATATATGGAGACTTATTTAATGTTTTAGCAAGTTCAAGTAGTGGGTCTAAAATGATGATTTCAACTACTTCAGAATATGTTGAGTGGATTGATTCTGTGCGAGTTTTTGGTATATTGGCTAGTGGTAGTTTTGGTAGTACAATTGGAATTCCATTTTCATTTAAAATTAAACAGGGAACACCTCCAATGGAGATAGTGGAATTTAAAATAGTTTTTGAGGATGGCTCTTATGATACAAAGCAAATCATATCAACTACTTTAAATGTAGATTACCTTACATTTAATATTAATGATTTAGGCTTTACAATTGGATCTTCTGGCAAGCTTGGATACAACGTAATTGGAGAAAAAAAACAAGGGGTAGGGCTGCAGATTTCTGGAAGCGAGACTGTATTATATCAAATGGGATTAATGGCTGCTGTTGATGTTACAAAATCTAGTTTTGTTTTGAATGGAGATTGGGAAGCTAACGGAGATTTGTCTTACCTGTATCCAGGTGTCGAATCGGATTTAGATATCTTTAATTCAATTAATGATAATCCTGCATTATTAAATTCAATTGGATTAAAAATAAATCAAAAAACATTAGTTTGGAAAGATGATGATAGGAGAAAATTTATCATCATTGAATATAATATTATTAATACATCTGGCGCTCCTATTTCGGGTTTAAATGTTGGGATATTTGCAGATTGGGATATTAATGTGGCGTCCAATAATATAGCTGTATATGATTCAATAATTAAAACAGGTTATGCTTATGAACCAGCAGGTAAATATGCGGGAATACATATTTTGTCAGATTCCTCAATACAGCATTATGCTTTTGATAATAATGGAGCTAATGGAAGTGTCGAAAATTCTGAAGATTTTACTGCTTCGGAACAATATACATCTATTTCAGAAGGAAATAGTAGAGATAGTGCGGGTATAGGGGATGTTTCACAAGTTGTTGGAGTTGGGCCCGTTAATATTCCCACTGGAGATTCTGTAACAATAGCATTTTCAATAGTAGCTGGAGCTAATTTGGCAGAACTTAAAAGGCAATCTTTAAAATCTGACACAGTTTACAAAGGCATTAGATTAATGGAATTAACAGCATCACATAATGTGGATTTATTATGTAAAGATAGCTGTTCAGGAGAAGCTGGAGTTCAAGCAACTGCTGGAATAGCGCCATATAGTTTTGTTTGGAATGACGCTTTAGCTCAAAGTACAGATACAGCCATAGGCTTGTGTGCAGGGTCTTATATTTGTACTGTTAAAGATGCGATTGGGAATGTTAATGATATAACGGTTGTAATTACAGAGCCTTCGGAGTTATCAATTGATTTTACAGATACAATCATGGATACAGGAGGTTGTAGTGCCGAAATTAACGGAAGTATTTCAGGTGGAACTGCTCCGTATTCAATTTCATGGGAAGATGATCCAGGTAGAGATAGTATCCATGTTGTTAATGTTTGTTCAGGTTCATATAAAGTAGTTGTTGAAGACGTAAATAATTGTGTATTTAAGGATACAATTAATATAAATTTAATAACAGGTTCTAATTATTTGGAAACTAATCTAGGTGTCACTTTATTCCCTAATCCAACAACTAATTCTGTTACTATAAATAATCTGAAATTAGAAGGAGCGGTTTCGATAAGTATATGTGATGAAGGTGGTAGAAGGGTTATATTTAAAACTATAAATAATATTAAGAATCTTTATGTAGAATTAAATCACCTATCTGCAGGTAGCTATAATGTATCTGTAATGCATGAAGATAAGAAACAGAATCTTAATTTAATAATACTTAAATAAATAATACAACTTGTGTTACTTTTAGAATAAAAACTGTAACTTATCATTGTTAAATACATTGTTAAAAGTAGGTCTAAATTACTATTGGTTTTTACTGGTTACTTGTTATGAAAAAAAAATATATTTTATTGACGATTTTATGCATAGCTTCAGTCGTTTTATTTGGACAAAATAAAACTAAAGTTATTGGTAGAGCAGGGGAAAATATAATACAAGGAGAACTAATTGTTAAGGTAAAAGAAGAGTTTCGAACAAAATTCATTCAGAATGAATTATCGGAAACTACGATTTTTCCTTTATTCGCTAAATTTAATATCTCAAATATTTCTAAAAAATTCCCTAGAATTGATAGGCCACGTGTTGAGACTAATAAATACGGCTATAAATTAGTAGATTTATCATGTATATATAAAATAAACTATACAGAAGATTTTAATGAATATTTAGCGGCTAAAATGTTTTACGGTACTGGTCTTTTTGAGTACGTAGAAGTTCAAGTAATTCCGGATTTATTATATATTCCCAATGATCCTAAAATTTCAACGCAATATCACTTAAGTTTAATTAATGCGTTTGATGCATGGGAAATTCAAAGAGGAGATTCTAATGTTGTAATTGGAATTACTGATACAGGAATTGACACTGATCATCCCGATTTAAGTGGAAGAATTAAAATGAATTATAATGACCCTGTGGATGGTATTGATAACGATTTTGATGGATATGTTGATAATTTTATTGGATGGGATTTTGGTGATAACGATAATGATCCTGAAGTATATAAACATCACGGAATCCAGGTAACAGGAATGGCTGTTGCGAAAACCAATAACAACGAAAATATTGCTGCTATAGGTCATCAGGTAAAAGTTTTACCTGTGAAAATTTCCAATAGTGATGGGTATTTAGTTGGAGCATATGACGGAATTATTTACGCTGCAGATCATGGAGCAGATATAATTAATTGTTCTTGGGGAGGATCGGGAGGATTTAGTCTTTATAATCAGGATATTATAAACTATGCTACAATAAACAAAAGAGCCTTAGTAGTCGCAGCGGCAGGGAATAATAATGCAACATCCTATTTTTATCCAGCTTCTTATGACAATGTCGTTTCTGTTGGTGGAACTGATGAATTGGATCAAAAATGGGATCAGTCGGGAAGTTTCGGGTCGCAATATAACGATAAAATTGATGTTGTGGCACCTTCTTATAAAGTTGTCTCTTTATTGAAAGGAGGAGGTTCAGGGCAAATAGGTTCAGGTACTTCGTTTGCAGCTCCAATAGTTTCACGATTAGCAGGTCTAATTAAATCTCAATACCCAGATGCCAGTCCTCAGAAAATTTCAGCGATAATTAAATCATCAACTGATGATATTTATAGTATTTCTGGAAATGAACAATATACTGGCATGCTAGGTACAGGTAGAGTTAATGCATACAAAGCTTTATTGCCAATAACAACTCCCTTTATTGCCTATTTTAATCATCAAACTGATGATGGTTATGATCAGAATTTATCTCAAGGAGATACTGTGTTATTAAAATTAGAATTAATTAATCAGTTGGAATCAGCTTCAAATATATCTGTTTTAATAAGATCTAATGATGGAATGTCTGAGGTTTTAGATTCAATTTCATATATAACCACTTTGGGTACTGATGAGGTTAAAGGAACTGAAACTGATTTTAAATTTGTTGTTTCAGCTACCGCAGGTATTAACTCTAGTGCTTCTTTTGAAGTTGAAATTACAGATGGTTCTAATGTTTGGTTTGATCATATATCTGTAAAAGTAAACAGGGATTATATAGATATAACTACTAATAATTTAAATTTAAGTTTTAATAATTATGGTAGAATTGGTTACACTTATAATGGCGAAGGATTAGGAGTTGATTACAAAGGCGGAGGTAGCTTAATTAAGGAAATGGGCGTTCTTTTAGGTATTACAGAATCTAATGTGCTTTCATATGAAGATTATGAGTTAATTACTTTCGAGCCTGCTAAGGTAGTATCAGCAAATGCAGATTTTTGTGCTAAAGGAATTTTAGATGATCAATTTTCAGCAAATCCTATTGGCGTAACGATTGATCAAATTGCTTATGCTTGGAAAGCTGCTCCAAATGAGGACTATGTCATTTATGAATATATCATTAAAAACCCAACATCTTCTCCGATGAATGATATTTATTTAGGTATTTATGGAGATTGGGACATTGGAGATGCAGATTCCAATACTGCAGCTTTTGATGTGAGTAAAGATTTGGGTTATGTTTATGAAAAGGGAGGTCTTTATGCAGGAATTAAAGCCCTTAGGTCTAAAAAAGTTAATTATTATGCGTTTGACAAATCTGGAAATGAAGGTATTAATTTAGAAGATGGTTTTGATGATGCCGAAGAGTTTCAATCAATGAGCAGTGGTTTAAGTCACACTACAGCATTTGGGGATGTAGCTCATATTATTTCAAATGGGCCTTATTTAGTTCCTGCAGGCGATTCAATTGTTGTAGCTTTTGCTATTTTGGCCGGATTGGATTTGGCAGATATAAAGGCGCATGCTCAGAGTGCCGAAGTAATGTATGAAAGTTTAAGAGGAATAAATGTTTCTGTTAATAATATTAAGAATATTAGTTGTTACGGGAGTGATGATGGAGAAATTGATCTAGGAGTTGATTTGTTTTTTGAGCCTTATACTGTTGATTGGTTTCATGATTCTTCTGAAACATCAGTTGCTATATCAGGTCTTTCAGAGGGAGATTATAATGTAGCAATTACTGATAAAAATGGAATTTCTAAATTGGTTAATTTTAGTATAAATGAACCTGAAAAATTAAAAGTAGATATAATTTCTACAATAGATGCTGAATGTCATGGTGTTAAAAATGGAACAGTGAACCTTATGGTAGAAGGAGGTTCAGGAAGTTATAGTTATAATTGGGGAAATCCAATTATTCCTTCAATTGAAAATCCGCAATTATCAGCAGGTGATTATGAATTAATAGTAAACGATATTGCTGGTTGTTTGGACACTATTGAAGTTCAAATTGAAGAGCCTGTTGCTTTGACAGCTCACACAGTTTTTTTGTTAAACGATACAGCAATTACTTGCGACGGTGAGGCTTCTATTTTAGCATCTGGTGGTGTTGCTCCTTATTTGTATTCATGGAATAATAGTGCTCTCATTTCTAATGAATATTTAGATGGACTATGCGGCGGGGATTATACAGTTATTATTATTGACGCGAATGATTGTGAATTTGAGCATCATGTTATGATTGAAACTCCTAGCGAATATCAAGATAGTATTGCGAGTAGTGTGAGATATGAAATTATCTCCAATTTAAAACTTTATCCAAATCCTGCAAACGATTATTTAATTGCAGAATTTAAAAGTTTGGTAGAGGAAGAGATAACTATAAAAGTTATTGATATAAAGGGGAAGTTGATTCAAAACGTATATGCTGATCAAGTTTACTCTGAAAATTACAATGTTATTTTAAACACTACAAATTATAAGGCAGGTAATTATTTTATAATGATGAGTTCAAATAAAGGTGCATCAATATTTCCGTTTGAAGTTCAGCATTAGATAAACATTAATTATATTCCTTGTTTTTTAAGTATAAAGTGTTACTTTAGACCAAAATTTTCATAGATGGATTTAACAGGGATATTTACAATTGGTGGAAAACCAGGTTTACAAAAATTAGTAGCACAATCACCAAATGGGGTAATTGTAGAGTCTTTAAAAGACGGGAAAAGATTTAATGCTTATTCTTCGTACAAAATATCTTCGCTTGAGGATATTAGCGTTTATAGCACAACTGATGACGTTCCATTGCGCGATGTTTTAACTGCCATGGGAGATCAGAATGATTATACTGAAATTGAGGTTCCTGGAAAAGCGGATTTATCTTCGGAATTCAAGAAATACATAGATTTTGATGAAGAACGTGTTTATGTTTCTGATATTAAAAAAATATTTGGTTGGTATAATATGCTAGTGGAAAAGGGTATTGTTGTTAAAGGGGAGGCTAAGTCAGATGTTCAGGAAACAAAAGAAAAAAAGGAACAGGTGAAATAGTTAGTTTAAATTAAGATGTGCTTTAAAAAATCTAGGTGACAATCTCGTCATTTAGATTTTTTAAAGCACAATAATAGATTATTTCTAAAATAAAGGTGTTTTATAATCGTGAAATAACTTTTGTAAACAGAATACCCTAAACACTTAGTAGCATTTCGATAATAATCGGCTAACCAAATAAATACGTGCTATTCAAATGTCTTAACTTTTATATTCAATTAAAAGTAGTAAGTTTATTATTAATTAATTCCTCAAAAAGTGTCATTCTTTCAATAGGAACTGCTTTATTGTGTTACAATTACTTATTTCTAGAAATGACTTTTTTGAGTATTACTTAATTAACCTTTCTGCTTCTTTAATCTCTTTTCTTCTTTTTTTTCCTTTGGAGTTTTTGTAGCTTCTTTTTTTACGCTCTTTTTAGCATCTTTACCTTTTCCCATGATATTTTTTTTTATTTATATTAAAGCACATTAATATCTGAACATATCGAGTAAAAATTAATAGATAGCCAAATTTATCAAACATGCTTACTGTTGATGAAGTTAGTAAAATTAAATTATAAATTGTTATTATTTTATAATGTGTTAGTAATAGAATTTACATAATTAATATTTGAGTTTTTGCAGGAATGATTTCCTAAATAGTTGTCATTAAATACAGTAGTGTTAGTTTTTATATTACTATAGTCTTCTTAACTTCGATAAGGTCTTTTAGAAGTAATTTTATTTTTTTTATTTTTCGGTAAATGTTTTTTAAAGTGTTTTACTGAGGTTAAACAGGAGTTTTTAAAAGATTGGTTGTAGATGTTCTTGTGAAAAAAAGTAATTGAATAAAAATCTGTTATTTTTTAAATAAATTAAAGTTGTTGTACTTCTTGTGAACAAGCTGTAATAAAACTCAATTAACATATATTTTCCAATCAATTCTTCTTATTTTTGATTCAAATTATTTGTAATGCTTGGATTGAAACTTCCAACAGACCCAAGATGGGTAAATGTTGTGGAAAAAAATATTAGGGAAATCCTTACGGATCATGCTTATTGCGAGCAGAAAGCTGCATCTTATGCAATTTCTTTAATTACAAAATACCCAGAGATTACGGAGTTGGTTGATAAAATGACTGCCTTAGCGCAGGAGGAACTGCAGCATTTACAAATGGTTCATGAGAAAATTAAAGAACGTGGATGGGTTTTAGGTTGGGAACATAGAGACCCTTATGTTCATGATTTGTTGAAGTTTATTAAAAAAGGTGGTGATTATGAAATGGTTTTAGTAGAACGATTGTTAATTGCTGCTATGATAGAGGCTAGAAGTTGCGAACGCTTTAGGGTGCTTTCCGAAAATATCAAAGATAAGGATTTAGCTGTATTTTACCATGATTTAATGGCGAGTGAAGCAAGGCATTACACGATGTTTTTAAAGCTGGCACATAAGTACGCGCCTAGTGTAGACGTTGATAAGAAGTGGAAAGAATTTTTAGTAATAGAAGCTAAGATTATTACTGGATATGGAAAAAAAGAAACGTTGCATGGATAAAAAAAACAGGTAATTAGAACCTTATTAGCAACTTATCGTTAGAAGTTAGTACTGAAAAAAAGAACAATTGGAGATAAATCAAAATACATTATTGGCATTAGGTGGTTTTTTAATAATAGCACTTTCTGCAAATCAAATTTCAAAATATTTTTCAAAAATAAAACTACCCTTAATAACTGGTTTATTAATGACTGGTGTTTTAGCTGGGCCTTTCGTTTTCGAGCTAATTCCTATTGATAAAACAACTAATCTAAATTTTTTAAATGAAATTTCTTTAGCATTCATTGCATTTGCAGCTGGATCTGAACTGTATTTGAAGGAAATTAGAGGTCAGTTTAAAAGTATAATGTGGAATACTTTGGGGCAGCTCATAATTACATTTGGGTTAGGGACATTTGGTGTTTTTTATATGAGTGAATTTATTCCATTCATGCAGAAAATGACTTTGGAATCTCGTTTTGCCGTTAGTATTTTAATGGCTACTATATTTGTAGCAAGATCTCCTTCATCGGCAATCGCAGTTATTAGTGAATTAAGAGCAAAAGGACCTTTTACGCAAACAGCTATTGGAGTTACTGTAGTTAAGGATGTTTTAGTGGTAATATTATTTGCTGTATGTTTTGCTTTAAGTAAAACTCTAACTTCTCCTGGTGTCGAATTTAGTGCCGCTGCTCTTGGCTTTTTATTGGGAGAATTAGCAACATCTTTTGTTTTAGGTTGGTTAGTTGGGAAGTTATTAATGTGGTTTTTTAAGTTCAAAATGAACAAATATTTAAAAACTTGCATCTTGCTTCTAATAGGTTATAGTGTATACTTATTTGCACATTGGTTAGGTGACTTTACTGCTGATCCAAATGTTTTAGGACATAAGTTTTATATTGAACCATTATTGATATGTATTTTAGCTAGTTTCTTTTTAACAAACTACAGTACTTCACGTCCTGAATGGACAGAACTTTTACATGAGACAGGACCTTTTATTTATGTGATTTTCTTTACTCTAACAGGAGCTAGTCTCAGTATAAATATTCTAATAGAAGTATATGGGATAGCTCTAGCATTCTTCTTAATTCGATTAGCAGGTATGATTATAGCAGGTTATGTTGGAGGTACGCTAGCGAAAGATCCGTGGTTACACAGGCATTTAAATTGGATGCCTTATTTAACACAAGCTGGGGTAGGTTTGGGCTTAGCAACTTTAATAAAACATGAGTACCCTATTTGGGGAGCGGAATTCGAGACTATAGTAGTAGGTGTAATTGTGATTAATCAGGTACTAGGACCACCCTTATTTAAATATGCTCTTCAAAAAGTTAAGGAAACACATGAGAAGCATGAAGCACCAGAATTTGATGGACATAATGATGCGATAATTTTCGGTTTCGAACCTATGAGTTTAGCGCTTGCTAGACAATTGAAAAGTAAAGGTTGGGGGGTTAAAATCGCAGTAATGAAAAAAGCTGATGAAATTGAGGAGGTTGAGGATGTTGAGGTTGTATTTCTTGAGGAAATTTCTGTTTCTTGTTTAAGTGTTTTAGATCCTAAAAATGCAGATAAAGTTATTTTAATGCTTTCTGATCGTGAGAATTTTGCATGGGGGGAATTAATTTATGAACATATTGGTACAAAAGATGTTGTTGTTCGATTGAATGGCGACAGGTACTACTATAAAAAATTCAGAGAATTAGGTGCACTTATAGTTGATCCTTCAACAGCTATGGTTAGTTTAATGGATCATTTTGTTCGAAGTCCAAATGCAACAAGTATATTATTAGGGATGGAAACAGATCAGGATGCTGTTGACATTGAAGTATTAGATCCTAATATCCAAGGTTTAGCTTTGAGGGATTTAAGATTGCCTTCAGATATTCTTATTTTATCGATAACTAGACATAATCAGATGATGATTACTCATGGTTATACAAGGCTAAGAGTAGGAGATGTTGTTACTATTCTTGGTTCTAAAGAAAGTATTGATAAAGTTCAATTGCAGTTTGGACCTACTTAGGTTTTTATCAAAATTTCCGAATATAAAATTATTTTTTTGCCAATTTATATAGATTTCGTTTATGTAATAGAGAGGAATAGTTTTATAAATAGGAATTTTAAGGTGACTTCTTTTAAAGTAGCATTATTTTTTATGAGAAGTGATTGTATCTGCATTTTACTTCTTTCCCGTTTTTTTAACATTCTAATTTAGATTATCCCTTCAATTTGGAAATTTAAAGTAACCCCATATTAATCAATAATAGCTTGTGTTTAGACTGTCTGGATTTATTCAGTAGTAAAGACATTTCGTATTTTAATCGTTACTTCACCCTCTTAGGTAAAAGTGTTGTCAGTAAAATTAATTGTTGATCCTTCAAGGAAACTGAAACGGATTGCTTTATTTGGTAAATAAAATATTCGAACACTTTTTCTGCAATTTGGAGTGGTTTATCAATAATAATTTTTCTGATATTCTAAACGGTATCTGCTTAAATTGTATTTTAATCTGTTGAGCATTTAGAATATATAAAAAAGAGTAACTAATGAGATAATATTAATTATGCTTAAATAAGTTTTAAAAAAATGCAATTGATGATTTTAAATAAGTTTTTTTTTCATTTAATATATTGGTATTTGTTAAATGCTTCATTAAAGTAGTAATGATGTTTATTTACACTGATAGTATTTCCTTTAAAAATCATAAAATGAAAAATTTAATTTTATCGTTATTAGTTGTTTTTAATATAGCTCGGGTGTCTGCTTCTAGTTTTGAAGTGAATTCTAAAGTTGAGAGTGTGGTTTTATATCATTCAGGTGCAATGGTTAAGAGAGTAAGTACTGTGAATTTACCAGGAGGAGTTACTGAGTTGATTTTTAGGAATATATCAAAAAAGTTACTTCTTAATTCTTTAAAAGTGAGTAATAGTAATATTACGATTTTGAATAAGCAGATTATAAAAAAGATATCGAGTGAGGAGTTTAAATCACTTTTTGATCAGAAGGACGCTATCCAAAAACAAATAAACCTAATTGAAGAGAAATACACAGAAGTTGGTTTTGTTAAAAATGTGGAAGATTTGGAAAAGTTAACCTTATTTTATTCTTCGAGAATTATAAAGTTGAAGAGCGATTTGAGAAAGGTTGATCTAGATATAAAGGTTGCGAAAACCATTGAAAATATTGAATTAGATAATGAGAATGCAGCAATATTGAAGCTGATTGTTTCTGTGCAGGATAAGTCAAATGTGCAGTTAAGCTTTGAGTATGTTTGTGGTGGAATAGGTTGGAGTCCTTATTATGAAATTGCGGTAGAAAGTGCTTCAAATAAATCCATTAAAATAAAATATTTAGCAAGAACAATGAGTCAAACAGGCGAGAATTGGAATAATGTTTCAATATTTCTATCTTCTTCTTTTCCATTAAGTTTTCCAACTCAGCTACCTGTTGTAGAAAATTTATGGGAGTTAACAGGAAGAGGGAGTTTATACAATTTGGGAAGAAAATAAAATGATAATACAGCACAAATAGAAAAACTTAAAGGAATTGAATATGAGGATATTAATGTCCCTTCTAATTTGAGTATTGTGAAAATTAAAGGTAGAAATTCTATTAAATCAAACAGTACAGTATTTACATTTCTAATTAAAAATGTTGTATTACCTGCGGATTATTATTACTATGGTTTTCCCAATATGGATCCTGATGTTTATTTAGTTGCAGAATTAACAAATTGGGATACGTTAGGTTTTTTAGATGGGTTAGCAGATATGTCTTTTGGAGGTAATAATATCGGTAAAACGATCATTAAATTTAGTGAGTTTAAAAATAAATTAACACTTCCAATCGGTAAAGACAATAGTGTGTTTATGAAACGTACCGAAATTGCAGATCAAAAATATTTCAAATTATCAAGATCTTCTAAAAAGAAAACAACTACGCTTGCATATCAATATGAGCTAAAAAACAACAATCAATTTCCAATTCAATTTAAATTGGTGGATCAAGTACCGATATCACAAACAAAAAAAGCTTCAGTTGAGATTGTAGAATTTTCAAATGGGTTAATCAGTCAGAAAACCGGAGAGGTTATTTGGAACCTCAATGTGTCCGCAGGAGAAGAACTTAAAAAGAAATTAATTTTCACCATTGAAATGGAGTCTCAATACCGTTATATTCCATTGGGAAAACTTCAAATATTCAAACCTGTTAGTTGTCCAGCATTTTAAAGTTCAGTTAATTGATACTAATTATAAGAATACCTCGTTGTTTAGTTATAATCATAAAAAAATGAGAAATCTACGAAACGCACTTATCGTAGTATTACTGGTTGTTTTTTCTAATGCTAATGCGCAAGATTGTGGCGTATTTGTTCCTGGTTCTGGTTTCGGCGGAAGTTTAGGTGGAGGTTGGCAGGGTTCCAGATTTATTACTTATCCGCATGTAAGAGAAGCTGATGTTATGTGGATGAAGCGCTACTGGCGTGTTTTAGATCTGAGAGAAAAAATTAATCAAAATTATTTTTATCCAATTGAACCAATTGCTGGACGACAAAACCTAGCGACGTGTTTATTAAATTCATTGTGTTCAAGCGAGGCAGTAGCGTATGCTCCGATTGATGATGAATTCACTATACAGTTAACGAGAGCTGAGGTAATTGGGTCAACAAGTAGTACGGATACCATTTATGTTGAGGATGAGTTTGGAACTATGATTCCGCAAGTAATCGTAAACTCATTCGAACCTTCATCTGTAAAAAGAATTCGATTAAAGGAAGATTGGATTTTCCATAATGGAAGGTCAACTCTCGAAAAACGAATCATAGGAATTTGTCCTGTAATGGAAAAGGTCGATGAAAATGGAGAATACAAAGGTGAAATGCCTTTATTTTGGATATATTTCCCAAGTGTTAGAGGTTTACTTAAAAGACAAATTGTTCAGAACTTCTATAATGTTGCTGAGCCATTTAATTACGATAGACTATTACAAATGCGTTTATTTGGTTCATACATCTACAAAGTAAGTAATGTTTATGATAGAAAAATTGCCACTTATAAAACAGGCATGGATGCTTTATTAGAAGGGGAAAAAATCGAAATCGAACTATTCAACCTTGAACAAGATTTGTGGGAGTATTAATGGCAACATCAATTTTTATATTTCACACCTTCTGAATTAATTATCATAATATAATATGTTCCTTTAGATTTATTTTTAAATCAGTTCCGAAAAATTATTTTTTAAGAATAATTACACCAGTGCTGTTAAATATAGAGATATTATATAGCCCTGCAGTTTCTAATTTAATATTTTATCCAATTTGATGTTGGATTTGGAAAAGTAGTTGCATTTGGGTGTTTATTTCTCTGCTTAATATTTGCTTTGTTTTTGGTGCGATTTAAAAGGAATAGCATAAATATTTATAGTGTCTTTTGAGGTTGTTAAGCGTTTTTTCACGTATAAAACATCTAGTTTTTTATTGCCTTTAATGGGTTCTATTAACATTAATTCAAAAACAATATTTTTTGTTTCGATTGCGACTTTAGGAGTTGTTTTTTCAATTTTGATAGTCCCATTTATTGTATTGTTAAAATTTTCAGGAATTGTATCAATTTGTTCGGTACAACTAACTTTTATTTTTCCTAAAATTATAGTTTTTTCATTTTGAGCAGTTAAGCTAATTGGTAGAATGATTAGCGAAAACGAAGTGGCAAGAGGAATCATCTATTTTCTTAAGTTTACTTTAATTGGACGATTAAGATGCTTCGTTGATATATGTCCAAATACTGTACTAACTTAATTTTCTATTAAGCTTAAAATTTCTTGATTAGAACTTGTAGTGAAGTATTTAACTTCTTTGGAACACATCGATCAAAGGCTCTTTTTTCAGTTGTAGTCATCTCATTCTAAATAGCATTACAAAGTTCAGGTATTGTTATTTTCGTTTTCATAATTGTTTGTTTGCTAATTTTAACGTGCGTTTATATAATAATGCTCATCTAAATTTAATATTGTCTACTTTTACAATTCATTAAAGACGAATATCGTGGGAAATTTTGCAGATTTAGGAATAAAAAAGGATTTTATTAAAGGATTAGAAGAGCTTAATATTATTGAGCCATCAGAAATTCAAGAAAAAGTAATTCCATTATTACTGCACGATAAAGTAGATTTAGTTGGTCAGGCGCAAACAGGTACTGGTAAAACGGCAGCTTACGGTTTACCAATATTGCATAAGGTAAATCCAAAATTGCCTAAAATTCAAGCTTTGGTTTTGTGTCCAACAAGGGAATTGAGTCAGCAAGTAGCTAAGCAACTTTTTAAGTTTACAAAATACACAGATAAAATATTTACTGAAGCCGTGTACGGTGGAGAGCGAATAGAAAAGCAAATAAGCGCTTTAAAAAGACCAACTCATATCGTAGTGGCTACGCCAGGTAGATTAATTGATTTGGTTAGAAGAAAAGAAATTGATATCCGAGATGTGAAAATGGTTGTTCTCGATGAAGCTGATGAAATGCTTAGCATGGGATTCAAAGAGGAACTAGAGGAAATTTTAGGTTTCGTAAGAAAAGCTGAAAGCAAGTGGCTTTTCTCTGCTACGATGCCAGTTGGAATTCAAGATATAATAAAAAATTACATTAAATCGGATGCACACAGGATTGAAATTGGTGCAAACAATTCAGTTAATGAAAATATTGAGCACCAATATGTAATTTGTGAAGATGTTGAGAAGCTTCCTGTTTTGATGAATTTTTTGAAATCACAAGGAGAAAATAGAGGTGTTATCTTTTGTAAAACAAAAGCTGTGACTCAAAAATTAGCAAAACAGTTAATCGCTAAAAATATTTCTACTGATGCTATTCACGGTGATTTACAGCAAAGAGAGCGCGATAAAGTAATGCGTGCTTTTAAAAATAAAAATCTTCAAATTTTAGTAGCAACTGATTTGGCGGCAAGAGGTATTGATATAGAAGCTCTGGCTTATGTGGTGCATTACCAAATGCCTGATAAGGATGAGTATTATACGCATAGGAGTGGTAGAACTGCTCGTGCTGGTAAAACTGGATTATCATTATCAATTGTAAACACTAAAGAATTAAAGCAACTTCGTTATTTTGAGAAAACGCAAGGTTTTCAAATTGATATGATTCGCTAGGTTTTTTATAAACTGTGATCTATAATGATTAAGAAGTTACTGTATAGTTGGTTTTCTCCGATTGGGTTTGCTATAATTACAATTTTGAGCTTAACTTGTAAAGTTAGCTATGGTTATGGTTCAGGCGATATTTTGTTTGTTTTTGGGATAGTTCTGTGTTTTATTCTTTCGGTCAATATTAATTATTATTTCACGCAAAAAATAACGAGAAATAATAAAGTGTTAATTTATTCTCTTATTTTATCCTTGCTAGTAATTGCCTTTTGCGTATATGGATTCACGATTGGTAGAGGAGCAGAAAATAGTTGGGACGGAGTTATATTTCAATAAATAAACGCTAGTTTTTGGACGCTTAATTCTTGTTGTGTAAATAGAATTCCTCTTAATTTTTTGTATTAAATTTTTACAGCAAATTATCTTTGATAAATGTTATGAAATGATTGGTTTTCGAATTTACGTTAGTTTTAAACGCGAATCAGTTGCGTTGAACGACACACTATCACTTTTAGATAGATTTCAGTTCGTTGAGGCTTCGTATTTTTAAAATTCCGATGTATCTTTGAACTATGCAGTTAGACTTTATAGATAACTTGAATGGATATGGAGATAATGTTGTTAGACTGTACAGTTTTGACATGTCCGAGGCTATCAAATTTCGTAATGCCTTGAGTTCGTTTTTATCATCAGGTGCACCTGTACTAGATTTAGATTCATTAGATTTTATTGAAGAACGAAATTGTAAATTATCATTAGCTATTTCAGACGAGGATTTAGGAATTATAACAAGAGATAACACTACTTTCTATTGCGCTATGACACAAAAAGGTTTTGAGGGGATTTTAGAGTTACTCGAACCTTTCTGCGAAAAGGAAACAAAGGGTTATCAAATGTTATACGATATAGATTCGTTAACTGATTTTTTATTTTCTCCAGCTGGGACTTGGTAATTTTATATTAATTATTGGTGGTTTTTTCAGTGCCTATTAATACCGTATATTTCATTGGAATTGTATTTTTTATTTAGTTCTTCCTTTGATATTCCGTAGAAAATATCAGGATAATTCTCTGCTTTATCTATCTTGTAAACTTTACTCATTTTACTGATTACAAATTCATTAGCAGATACAAAAACAGTATCGCTTGATAAATTAACTACCTTTAGAGTAGAATAATCTCCATCTTCAGTTTTGTATTTGTACACATCACCTATTAAAGGTGTTTCAATATATTGTAATTCCTGTTTTGAGTTTACACCACTTACGTAAGCACTATATACAATTAAGAGAGCAATTACTACTAATCCAGAAAATTGCCAAATTGGCCCTTTAGAAATACTTTTTATCCTATCATATTCTCGCTTAAGCTGATCGGGCATTTCTTTGGGCTCTAAAATATTTTTACAATGTGAGCATTGAGATTCACCAACCTTTGTAAACGGAAAAACAGGAACCCAAAAAATTTGAGCATGTTTTCTAAACATATTTATAGTTAATGATCCTCTAGATTCGCAACTTTCACAAGTTGTAGTTTCAGATTGCATTGAATTTATATGAACAAATCTACTTCCGTAAAATACCATTGTTGTTTTTATTTTTTAAAAAATAATGATGTTGTAAAGTACTTATATTTTACTTGTTAAGTAAAAATAAATAAAATTATTTAACAATTGTAGTGTTTGTTTTCTATTTCTTACCCCAATAATATTTACTTGCTATATGATTGGTTTTCAAGGTATATACTTGAATCTTAAGGACTTTTATTTTATCGGTTATTTCTCGCATTTTAAAGGATACAAGACCGTTTTTTCAATATTCGATTTACTGAATTTTTTTTGCAGATAATACATATACTTTTTTTGTTTTAGTCAAAAGTATAATTACGTTTCTAGCATTTTTATCACATATTATTCAATTAGGTCCGAAGCTAAGTGAACCGTTATAATTTAAGTCTACCAGACAAGTAACATGTTTCTCTACAATTTCATCTCCGTTAGGTTCATCAGTATATTCAGGCATTAATTAGATAGTACTCTTTGAACGATATATTTTATCACAATTATAAACACCATAATTAGATGAGGTTAATCCTTTAACTAACTTAGGATAAGTATGGCCTAAATCAGCACTTCCTTCGGCAAGGAAAGCCCCGTTTCTTTTATCATTACTTATTGTTTCGTTTTGAGCAGCATTCCTACGTTTAAATTTAAACGCTACTTCTTTTCCATCGCAGTTTAATTGATCGTTAATAATAAAAGTGTTTTTAGGTTCAGTATTTTCTATTGATATACCAAAAAAAATCATTGCCTTGAAGAGATTTAT
>Ga0115000_10001408_pt1 | contig 21431 bp, 27 predicted proteins | sample ArcticOcean_MG_C_6_FD_89690 | JGI IMG/M metagenome (GOLD analysis project Ga0115000, IMG submission 89690) | Marine microbial communities from western Arctic Ocean - ArcticOcean_MG_CB8_128 | ecosystem: Environmental > Aquatic > Marine > Oceanic | place: Arctic Ocean: Canada Basin | collected... | reverse complement strand
GCAGCGTTTGATCTTGATCCCACTTTAATTCATCATGGCGAGGGGTCTGGTCTTGGGTTTTTTGGTAACGGATTCGGGATTTCCGTTCCTGTTGAGCAATATCAAGATCAAACTTGGGTCACCAATTCTGACGGTACAGACGAATCAATTAGAGCAAGTAATACAAAGTACGCATCTGTTAGTGGCTTATCTTGGAATGGCGGAGGTGCTATAGGAACCTCTGGTGCTCCAAATTACTACGCACCGTTGAGAATCAGTTTTACTCATTCTGCCGCAGTAAGTGTCAGAAACTGCAAACTTCGTATTTTCGATAGGGATAATATCGAAAATCATGCTACGGAAGTTACCACGCAGGTGTATGAATTACGTCATCCGCATCCTACACCAAATGCAGGTGCAGGTTACTCTCATCTTACTTTCAGAGGCGATACAGCCGCTACAGAGAACCATTCTTGGACTGAATTTGATCCTGAAGATGATATGATAGATATGAGTCTCACTCCTTCTCCAGGTCTTAGCGGCTTAAACGTTAGCGTTGCTGATACCGGTCGTGTTCCTAGTTTACATGATGGAAATTACAACTGGTTAACCTATGACGGCACTGCTCACAGTAGTACTAATCACGATTGGTACATAGGATTATCCGCCTCGCCAGAAAGCATTGGATCTAAAACTGCTTATGGTCTGTACATGACCCTCGAATATCTATAATATATAAGCAAGACTATACGCCGTCCTTTTTTGGGCGGCGTTTTTTTATAGCTCCTCAATTCTCTTCGCTTTATCATCAATAACAAGATCAAAATGCGGTTTTTGATCCCCACACATGAGTTCATGAAATTTGCAACCCCAGCTATTTAGCTGTGTTAACGTGTGATTCCGGTAATCTTTGCCAGAAACAGACCCGCGAGCGGTCCAATAGATGATCTTCCAGCCTTCATCAAACATCTTGTTAATCTTAGCAATGTTGTCATAATCTGGTTCTGAAAGATCATACTGTCTCTTACCAGAATAGAAACAAATAGTTTCATCGATGTCTACAAAAGCAACCTTCTGCTGCCCCTCTGATGTCAATCTACTAGCTTCGTGGAACTCTTGGGCCATAATACTACTCCTTAAATAAATTTTAAATTGACCGCAGGGGGATTTGAACCCCCGTTGCTGAGATGAAAACCCAGTGTCCTAGACCTGACTAGACGATGCAGCCACTATTGGTTATTCGACCGTTTTGGTTTCGGCATTCCACTTAACCCAACCACCGTCTGGTAACCAATTACCATCACCATCCTTGCGTTTCGGGAACAATCCTCCGCCCACCTTCATCACACCAAATGACAGGCGAGCGTGACAATCCATACAACGCAACTCGTAGTAATGGTTTCCATCCACTTCACGAGTTACGAATCGAAGATTTTCACTTCCGCACTTGCCGCACTGGCCCTGTTCGAACACCTCCTGAAACTTTCCAATCTGTTCAAAGATACTCTTTTGTGTATCACCTTCAAATTCGACAGTGATACGACCGTTTTGTGTTGTGTAATTTGCCTTCATACTATTGTCTCCAGTTTGAGTCATAACTAAGAATTGTACTGGGAACATCCCCAGGATTTTGTTGATAGAAATTTAATTTGTCAATCATACTACTGGCCTGTTTTACCATAACCATACCGTTGGCAGACACGCCAATCTCATGCTTAAAGAGTTTTACCACATCAATGTCGCATTGCTTACATTTGATATCAATGAAGTTCGACTGTTTATCTGTCATTCTTTTGCTATCATCATAATCCCCTTTCGTAATTTCTTTAACTGGAGCTGTTTCTCTAACAATTTTTGAAGTATCCTTTTCTGTTAATTCTTCTGCAGAAACAGATCTGATTTTCAGTGCCTTCCTTAAAGCACGGGCTTCAGATCTTGTTGCAGCAGTCGCCACGGAAAACGCCACATATTTATCATCGGTATTGCCTTCCCAGCAGTCCGCTACATCTGAAAATGTATTACCGTTTTCAAATCTTATCTTCCATATAACGGTTGCTCGACCGGGATCTCTATCGTTCTGAGGTGGGAATACCTGCGTAGGTCCACTTTCCACGATTGGTCCCATAACCAATTCTGCGACTCGTCTTAGTCCAGCCGCTAAAGGTCTTCCATCAATCAGTTCGTCTTTCTCAAAATGCCCCATCACATAGTCATTCCATTCTGGTGATGTGGGATCTGGTACAGACTCTAGAACCTGATCGTTCATATCATTGACCTCTTCCATTGTTGCTGTTCCCAATTCTTCAAACAAACGTGTTTCATAACTGTCCTGTTCCATATTTATGCCTCAATCTCTATTAAGCGTTTTGATTTTGGTGGAAATTTCTTCTTTATCTTACTTAGGTGTCCCAAGATATTCTCCAGCATGTCGTCCTTTCTCTTTAGGGAAAGCGTATTGATTGCCTTTATTCTAATGACTACAAATCCACGACTCAACAGCACCCCTTCTTTTTTTGAGTCAAACTCAATTTGTTTGTTTAAACTATCCATACCCCAAATTGGAAAGAAGTGCGACGGGCCATCGACCTCTATTATAACCTTCAGTTCAGGAATGTAAAGGTCAATTTCCATTCTTTGCATAGGAATTAAGTTTTTATTGTGAAAATCAATCCTGTATCCCTCTGATTCTAATGCGTCTAAAATAACCCGTTCTAATTTAGATCCTTCCTTCGCAGCCTTACGGATAGCTTCAAAGGCTAACTGGTTCATCTTGTGACGCTGTTCATCGCTCATTGAGTCCCAATTTTCCTTCGCGATTTGTGCCCTTCTTTCCTTTTCCTTGTCGCTCATATTATCCCAAAAATCCATCATACCTCCGCTAATTTTGATACGATCCTCTTTAGATCTTACTTTACCAGCAGTAGGGTGTTTAGCAGAACCAGTCTTGAGAGCATTCGTTTGAGCTTGACTACTGTCTCTCAGTTTCTTACCCTGTTTTTGTAGTAGCCTACGGATTTTGTTAGGATATGTGTCTAACTCCTTGGCTATGTTTCCAGGGCTCATGCCCTTATCATACATCTCAATCATCTTGAATTCTAATTCATTCATTGTATCTCCTCTAAAATATTTTTTATACTTAGATCTTTAAGTTGGACAACAGGATCTTTTCCGGTAATCCGTTTAAATTCTTTTGTGTCTGCATCGCTCATGGTGACAACCTTTATTTTTTCAGCAACCATTAGTAGTTTAAAAAAATCGTTTTTTGCATCCATTCTGTATAAATGGAACAGTTCAAACTTATTAACAATTCCCACAGCCAATAGGGCAGCGTCTAAAGACATAGAAAATAGATTTCCAGTAAATGACCAAATTTCTGACGCATTCATCATACCAAATTTAGGTATTACTGGATTGAAAGCGAGATCATTAAAGAAGACGGTAGCGTCTCGCACTTCACCGTTTTCTACCGCAGTATTTAACGAATTGAAAATATCTACATTGATCTTTTCTTCGCTAACGATTGGCATATAAAATCCGATATTATTATTCATAACGTACCTCTTAAAGATTATTACCTACGAACCAATTAATTGTCTTTTTTAATCCTGTGTCCAAGCCAATATTGGCTTCAAACCCAAGTCTTTCTTTTGCTCTGGTGACATCTAGGCATCTTCTGGGTTGACCATTCGGCTTAGATTTATCCCAGATAATTTCACCTTTGAATTCTATTATATCACAAATCTTCGTAACCAAGTCACGGATAGTAATTTCTGCACCCGTTCCAATATTTATTGGTTCAGGACTAGGGTCATTTTCGATAGCTTGTACTACGGCCTCTGCAAAGTCTTCGACGTATAAAAATTCACGAGAAGCTGATCCATCACCCCAGACCGTTAGTGCGGTATTGTCTTTCTTAGCCCGGAGCACTTTAAGGATAAGTGCTGGAATCACATGGCTTGTTGAAGTATTAAAGTGGTCATGTGGTCCATACATATTGACTGGAATTAAATTAACAGCATGTAATCCGAACTGTTCATGGTATGTTTCAACCATTTTCATGATAGTCTTTTTAGCAATTCCGTATGGAGCGTTGGTCTCTTCGGGATAGCCAGACCATAGATCTTCTTCTTTAAATGGAACGGGGGTAAACTTTGGATAAGCACAAACTGTGCCAAGCATAACCAATTTACAACGGTGTTCTAATGCTTGTTCTACTGCATTTAGACCCATAGCTAAATTATTCTTAATCATTAACCCTGGGTTTTCTGCGTTAAAACCAATACCTCCAACAAATCCTGCGGCATGAACTAAAACATTTGGCCTATGCTTATGTATAACCTTAGAAAATTCATAGACAGAAGTTAAATCGCCATCCTTTTGCCCAACAGCAATGACATTGTCCTCTCCATACGTTCTAGACAAAGCCTCTGTCAAGTTCTGACCAACAAATCCCGTACCACCAGTGATTAAAATTTTCAATTGTCACCTCCTCTGTTGTCAAAATCAAATAAGTCTTCATCAAGATCGTCTGGTTCAATTAGCGGAGCGGTCCCGCCAATAATAGTAAATGGCACATTTGTCAATGGAGCACTTTGGATTGAGACTCCGCTAACATAGTCACCAGTATAACTTCTGAACACACTAAGAGATGACCCAACGGAAGAAGTAATGTCAGCAGTCTTACTATAGACTATAATATTCGGAGTATTATCGTCAAGATAGGTAAAGTGTTCATATTTATTTTGATGAATAGAAACTTTGTCCTTGCTAGACAATTTATCACCCTCGCTTTCTTCAATAATAACAGTATCAGCAGATTTAGCGTTCACTAGATCACTAATCTTATCAAGATCTTCTTTTGTTGCGTTGTTGGCACAAACAATAATATCTGGTTTCATTTTAGATTGGAGATGGTATTCGATGGCAGCAATCTCGTCATCTAAAGAAAGAGAATAGGCCGATGGACAATTATTAATCATCTGTTCGGTCTCTTCGTCGTACCCAAACATCATTACATTTATGACAGATTTACCACTGTATGCTATCAGTGTTTCTTCAACAACATCATGAAGCTTGCTCATCCCACATTCTCCTTTAATTGTAAAAAACAGTTTGTTAATATTTCTATTATTTTTTCTGATGCTTTACCATCTCCGTATGGGCATGGTCCATGCATCTGTAATGGCTTCAATGCCTCAAATCTTTGGGATAACAATTCCGGCCTTTCACATAAAAGAGAGAAGTTGTCAAGCCCTTCCTTTCTTTCTGTTTCTTCTCTGCAAACTAAGCAGGGTTTTCTAAAAAATGCTGCTTCTTCTTGAATACCGCCACTGTCTGTAACAACAAAAGAGCATTGGGATAAGTATGTTATTAAATCATCATAAGCCATAGGCTCAACTACTGTAACGCTTTTCAAGAGCGAAGAGAACTTTTTAACTGCTGGATTAGGATGTATAGGAAGAAGAAACTCGTAATTTGTATACTGTCTTGATAGCTTGTCGATTTGAGAAAACCACTTTTCAATATTCTTATGATTTTCTCTGCGATGCATTGTAACCAGTACCTGATTTTTATTACTGGGTTTTATTCCAACAAGATTATCTAATACGGTATTTCCAACTACTTGGATATTTCCGGAAACATTTTCTTGAACAAGTAATTCTTTTGCTAGCTTAGTTGGACATAAATGAATACTAGCTATTCTACTTATCATTTGCCTATTGGCTTCTTCTGGATAGGGTTGCTCTAAATTATAAGTTCTCAGTCCTGCCTCTAGATGTATCACTGGTATTTGATGATGGAACGCTGAAAGTGCAACCGCGTAAGCAGAAGTAGTATCTCCTTGGACTATCACAGCAGTGATTCCATTAAAATCAATTCCATTCATCACAGAAGACACTATAGAATCTAATCTGTTGCCCCCATCCTGTATCTCAATTCTGTAATCGGGTTCGTGCCGCACAAGATCTACGTGTTGACCTGTAAACAAAGTCTTGTATTCAATAACTCCTTCCATCTTTTTTATAAGCGGTTCAAGTTTAATGAATTCTGGTCTAGTGCCAAAACATATTAAGATCTTACACATATTGGCCTCCATCCTTTATCTAACCAATAATCCAGCACTCCTTGTCTAAGACTTCCATGACTAGCTGTCCTCCATGTAGCTACATCATCCGTTCCTAACTCATACATTGTATCTGGACATGTGCTACTGTCAAGGGTGTGAGGAACAAAGCACTCAATACCTTCGTAGAGATAGCAGGAAGCCGCTAAGTGTATGTCTTCTCCGTTGTCCCAAGTGAACGGACGATCTCTCCACATATTCCTGCACCAGTCAGTCTTAAAGAACCAACAGTGGCCTACAAAATCTACTTTAGTATCTTCAGTGACCGGCTTGCCATCTCCAACGCCTGCTGTACTAATTTCAGAACTAGTTAATAATGTTCTTCCGTTTGCACCTATAATACAGTTATATTCACGGGATGTTGTTAGTGCATGAGATAACCAATTTCTGCTGGGTATAGTATCATCATCAAATATAGCACAATATTCGGTATCACACAATAGAGGAAGAACAAACCTGCCGTGGAACTTAAAGTTGATATCCTTGGATTGAATGATAGATATATTATATTCCTCTTTTTCTTCGTCTGAGATGTCTATATTTACATGAGATTCATTTTGATATATCCATATCTGATGTGGGACATGAGATTGACTTTTTATATGCTCAAGCTGAAGTCTGTAGTTGTTTCTCTTCCAGACTGTCATTATTACTGTTATTTCATTTTGGATGTAATCTGTCATCAATGTCCTCTCAAGCTTTTTCTTTTAATTAGCTCAGAACCAAGAACTTCTCTAGGTTTTGATTGCCCCAATGATTTTTCAATACTCCTAATACCTTTGACAAGTTTGATCAATCCAGCAGGCTCAATTGATGCTAGATGATCGCTACCCCACATAGTTCTATCAATAGTGATATGCCGTTCAACCCAAGAAGCTCCAATTGCAACAGCCGCGAAAGTGGTCACCAATCCGTATTCATGTCCGCTATATCCTATATCCACCGGCCATCGAGATTCAAGATGTTTTATATAGTTTAAATTGAGTTCGTTAACTGGTGATGGATAAGTGGAGTTTGTATGCATAATTACGTCTGGGTGACATGCTGCAACACACTTAACGATATCTTCTTCTGTACTCATGCCGGTAGATATAATCAAAGTATCAAAATTCTTTCTAGCATATTTGCACAGTTCTATATCTGTAATTAGTGCCGAAGGAATTTTGACTATATCTGTAAAAGCGGACATGAAATCAATAGAATCTTCATCCCATACGGACGCAAAACACTCTATACGACCTTCACAATAATTAAATATCTCCTTATATTGAGCTTCGTCAAACTCAATTTTTTTCTTGTACTCTAGGTAAGTCATTTCTCCCCAAGGGGTGGATTTAGGCTTATCTTTCTGGTGTTCTGGCACGCAAAGGTCTGGATTTCTTTTTTGCCATTTGATGTAATCGCAACCGGCTACCACGGCTGCATCAATCAATCCTTTGGCTATAGAGATATCACCGTTATGATTAATACCTCCTTCTGCTATGATCTTAGTATGCATTTCATATCCTCCTCGGTGTCCACATCTAATACTTCATCGATTTCCATAAAGTATGTATGCTCATTATACAGATCGTTGTTAAGACCGTCCAGTACTAACGGAGAAAAAATGGATATATAATGAGAAACCTCAAAACATTCTCGATAGTCTTGTCTGCGGGAAAAATTGTGCTTGATCACCTGTTCTCCCGCTCCATTTCCCACATCGAACATCATAAGATAGGGCGTTTGCTTGACCTCTTTTCTGCACAACAGACTTGACAACTCTTTTTCCTGAAAATTTTTGATGGCTCTCTCTATATCTTCCCACTTCCTGTTGGGATATGTCAAGTACAACATAACAATAAAATCACTGGAATCAAAATTAGAACAAAAGTCTGTTATCATATCTTTTGTTGTTGATTCATCCTTGGCAGAATTTTCATTTCTTTGCGTGATATTAAAGCCGTATTCTTTGGCGTATGAATTTACAACACTATCGTCACTGAATACATAGGTATATTGTTTATAGTTGTCAGGGATAATTTTAGCGGTATGGTCAAACAGCTTTCTGTTCTTGAAAGGAATTCCTTTTGAGTTTTTTCTAGCTGGTATGAGTATCTTCATTCTTCTTCCTAGCATGGATTTATCTTTTCAAAAACAACTGTAGTGTTGTGATGAATCCATAAATCATGATCACATGGTTTTTTGTGGGGATAAACCTGATCTTTAATTTCATTCCAAATTTCTGGAGTTATTGTGTAAATTAATTTCCAATTTTTAAGATTTAAAGACTCAAAAAACTCCATCCACTTCTCGTGTGTCCAGCATGTTAAGTGCAATAGGGTGTTTGCAAATTTATTTCCTTCAGGCGTATTTGCTATTTTGTGTGCGACATATTTCTTTGATACCCTAAAACACTCTCTGTGTGCTTTTTCTTGATCCTCTGGTCGCAAATGTTCGATTACATCAGTTGAACCCACCAAATCAAAAGAATTATCATCAAAGGGAATATCTGTAACAGAAGCAACTTGTGCAGATACACCACGTTCAATTGCTCTATCTATAGCAGTTTTAGAAACATCTATTCCTACACACTCTTTACCTAAAGGTTCAAAAAAAGATTTTATTCCTATTCCAGTGGAACATCCAATATCCAAAACAGATTTATATTCTATTTGTGATGGATGTAAACAAGACGTTAAATAGGAATGATAATGTGTCGATTTCAATTCATTACTGGAATGATAGCCATATTGACTGTATAATTTTTCGTATAGTTCTTCATAAAATTTAGTCATCGATTCGCCCTTTCGTAAATTGTAAACTCTGATAAATCCTTATGCATACCAGACGTTTCTAAATCTTCATTATGATCTGAAATGTTCTTGAATAGCTCCAGCCCTTCCGCCGCTTGTTCAGGAGGCATATACATGTTCCAACCGATCATGTCAAACGAATCATCTTTGTAAAGCTTATCTACGTGTCTACCCTCATAACGAGCGACCTTAAACCATTCATACGCATCTTTGTCGTTAGTTAATATCATCCCACCTTTGCCAATAGGAATACGTTTTCTCCTGTGAAATGAAAGACAGTAATAAGAATCTTTAACATACATATCTTTACGCATACGTGTCGCCCCGTCCCAAACTGGATAGGGCTGCAATTGGTACGCTCCGCTCCACTCAATGTCTTCAAACTTAACTTGACATCCAGTATGAATTACAGTACATGGTACAGAGACATAAGTCCTCTTCGGTAATATAATTTCACCTTCTGCTTTTAGATATTTGAGACATAAAAACATAGCATCTGTACAATTATCTACAGCAACGCCATATTTACTCCCTGCATATTCTGCAAGTTTTTTCTCGAACAAATCTACCACATCCCAAGGATCTGAAAGATTATAATCTGTCATATATTTTTCTACTAACATGCTGAACCTAACTTTGCATTTTCAATTGGGTCAAAGGTATCGGGGGTTTCATCACGACTCATTCTATCATAATATCCACCAACAGTAAAGGCTTGTTTTGTCGTACATGTAACTTTATCACATTTATCGTCATATGCAAACCCCGGCATTACTCTAAAATCAAATGAAACTCTAGTTTTTCCAGTATCATTATCCATATTGCCATGACGGCATTGGTTTAAGTATCCCAATAAAAACTGACCATATTCTAAATTAACAGGAGAAAAATCGCCAAGCCCAGGGAGACTCTCTACCCAAATCGTATTATTATCGAATGATTTAGTAAGTGGTAAAAATGTATTCAGTTCGCCAAGAGGATGTTTATGGTGGGAGTCTCCGTCTGAATGCCATCTATAAACTGCCTTTGCTCCGGGTCTGTTGAACCGAATTCCGGGCGTTGCTTGATAAAGGAGAGTGTCATCTTCAAATAGCGGGAAGATAATTTCTCTAACAAATGCTTGATATAAATTAGCAAACTCTGGCCATCCACCATCAGCATCTATTTTGCCATAATAAATTTTGTGTAAGGATGTATGAGTATCTTTACCTAGCGTTAGGTCTGTTTTTTGATCTTCACTGTCTAAGACTGATAGGTCTATGTTGTAAAGGCTCCCTATCAAGTCAGCAAAGTAATATTTTTGTGTGTCATATTTTATAATCTTCATAGCTCACGCTTCCTTTTAGATAGCATGTATCCTTCTATTCTTTCTAGTGGGAAATCGGAAAGGTCAAATTCAGAAGGTAGATCAGAAAATTGTGTGCTCTCAAACCCGTTTTCTACCATATACTCTTCAAATTTAAATTTAGCCCTGTTTAGATTATTATTTCCCATTACATAACCTCCTGTAACAATATTGGAAGTTAACCACTTATGAGTTTTAATTTTTAACTCTGGTGTATAACTAAGACTTCCGATATCATTGTGTGCAAAGGCAATAGGAATATTATCCTTTTCGTCTAATTCCATGCAATCTTTCTCGAAAATTCTAGGGTGATTGGATGGATTATAAAGATCATATCCAATGCATCTATCTTCCCCAAAATGTTTACACAGAAGATCAAATGAAACTCCTCTTGCTGTACCTATCACAACAACATAACCTTCATTGGGAATATCTAAATTTTTAACAATTTTTTCATAAAAATCATTTACATAATAACCAGATCCCCATTGGTCATGATCATCAAATTCTGGATTTTTAAACCAAAAATCATAACTCATCTCATGTGTATCATTAGTTTTCATAAAATGTCCTTTAAAGAAATTTCCATGTTTTACTGTGTCGTATTTTGATATTTTCTACGATATTAATCTCATAATTCATCTATAGATTTTTTCATTGCTTTAGCACCAGCTAAAGTTCCCATGGGATGCCCATGTATGGCACCTCCAACATTAGCCATATAATCATTACCAACCATCTCTGTTACATATTGAGTTATTCCCGGATGGAATCCGCAGCTAAGTGCTGGCATCACATTATGCTCATTAAGAACAGACACGGCATCAATTGTTTCTTGCTCTTCCCATTTGTAATATCCACCAATCATTCCGGCGTGAATAAAATCGACGCCCATCATAGCCGCCAGCTTACAAATGACAACCCAATCAATGTAGAAATCGTGATTTCTATTAGTCAGGATCTTATCCCCAGACTTCTGAAAATGAATGAACATTGGAAGATCTAGTTCTCTTACGGCTTTGTAGACGCCAAGGCCGCACCAGAAATTAATATGGACAGAGTGACCACCCAGATCATGAACCTGTTTTACTCTATCTAGAATATAAGGATAATCTGCGTGAATAGAAGCAGAATAAATCACTTTCTTATCATGCAAATAATCCATGATCATCGGGACTCTATCTTCAATCTTACAGAATGAAGGGTTTGATAGAATCTCATCTTCTTTAATAAAGTTGACACCACCGTCCACCAGTTGCTTTACCATGTCGAGAAGTACGTGTGGACTAATTCCAGTCTTAGGCTTGATAATAGACCCAAGAATAGGCTTGTCATACGCACCAGTAAATTCTCTAATGCCGGTAATGCCAAACTTTGGTCCCAAGAAGCATCTCTTAACGCATTCGGGAAAATGAATATCTTTTACTGCACATTTTTCTATATTGTCAATGTCTAGCTGACCACCCATGATGTTAACAAGTAGGTGAGCTACACCATCCGTTCTGAAATCTATATTAACAATTGGAAACGCAATGTCAACAAATCCTTCTGAAATTTTCTCAAGATCAGATTCATTTGCCAAGATCATGCAGGAGTGGTTCTCAAACAGTTCGTCTGTTTCCCATTCGTTTCTTATGTTTGGATTTCCGACACTCTGTCCAATAGCCAAATTCCAAGCGGCATCTCTCAAGGAGGTCTTGGACTTCAAATAGTATTTCACAATAACATATTTAGATGTATCAACTTCAGTTCTATAAATCATAATTACACCACATACCTATCTTCGGGGTCAGAAACTGTTTTTACTACTACTAATGTGCAGTCCTCCAGAAATGTAGGCTCAGACACACAATAAGGCTCAATAATGAATATTGAACCGGCTTCTATGAGCTTATCATTGATCTTCATTGTGCCACTAATAAGAAGATTAATCTCAGTAGCTCTTTTGTGATAATGAGCATCCCATTTTTCTCCTTTTGGATGCTGCTTGTAGCACACCTCAAACTGATCTGTCTGGTAGGCTGACGGCTCAAAGTCTCCAATGAACCAGCCACCAATCATGTCTTCGAAACCCTTGATCTCCATGAAATATACCCCTCTAGGTCTTCTGGAATTCCAATTGGCATATGTAAATTGTAGAAAAACGGCAGGACTTTTTTGCCGTCCTTCACCATATAGTTGTACGTCGGGGCAATGTAAAACTCATTATTATACCTTACTCCAGCGTCGATCATTTCATTTGCAGATTTCACAAAATCTCTACCATTTGCCCAAAAATGTAGCCCATTTGTTGCCACATTACTGATGACAATTTTTTCCTTGACATCTATTACCTCACCGTTTGGGTCCAGCTTCATGTAGGAGTTTTTCTTGGATGAAGAAATGAATGCCCCAAGAACACCGTCAGCACCGTTGTATTCGACAAATTCCAATAGAGACTCAATACTGAAGTCACGAATGATTTGATCGCAGTTGATGATGATTAGGTTTTCTTCAGTTATTAAATCAGAAGCAATCAGTGCTGTTCTTGCTGGACCATCCGTCAGCTCTTCAACATAAAGCATATTAGCATCCGGAAGCATAGAGGTGATAACAGATTGGTCAAAGGGCTGCTCTCTATTTAAAATGAATGTAAATGTTGCACCCGGAGTATACAGATTATCAATGACCTGCTGCACCATCGGTTTGCCGCACACATCAATTAATGGCTTTGGCAAATCATATCCATTGTCTGTAAATCTTTTTCCCAATCCCGCCATAGGAATTACTATGTTCATTAATATGGTCCAAAAATATTATTGAATTTATGCATGATTCTACTCCCCTGTCTATTTTTATCCCTTATGATGGTAGATGGATAATCCATAATATTACAAATACCTATACCATTATCTTGTAATTGAAACTTTATTTGGTATTCTTGTTTTATTGTTAATCTTTTTGTTCCTTCATTGTTGGCAGACCTTAGCGTCAATTTGCCAAATTGAAAGTAAGTTTGACAAAAAATATCAAAAACTTTTCTATTACCAAAAACAAACATATTTAGAAATGGCGTATTGATGTAATGCTTGGTGTTCAGATACTTTTGCTTAGATATACTATAAAAAGACTCTTTGAGAAAGTTGTCTCCAAAATCAATATACTCATCTAAATGTTCATCTTTATTATTTCCAAAAGTGTACAAAAATTTATCAAAGATATTAATTTTATCTAGTTCTAGCTTCTTGTATAGTTGTAGATCTGGCCTAAATTTAATAACAGCATCATAGTTAAAATTATTTTCTTTCTCATATAATTTTACCATTTCATTACACTGAAAGGTTCTGTAAAAATTAATCCAGTCATTCTTTCTCTTTATTGATCCGGGGTCTTTATCCAGCCCCTTTAGTATTTTTTCTATACTAAGTTTAGGCCAAGAATCCTCTCTAGAATTTAAGATTGCATCATCAATAAATTCATTGGACACAATTTGTATTTTCTTTAATCTTTCTTTATATACAGATTTAATCTCTGCTTCAAAAACTAGAGGGTCATACTCTTCATCAAACTGATCATTGTAGTTGGACGTATACACAAAAATATCTGCGTCATTCGGACCAATCAAATTATCCAAATGATTTTGATATAGTCTTTTATATGTTCTCATCAAAGCTGGAATACATACAGCAATTCTCACATAAATCTCCATGCTTGATAAAATTGATTACCACCATTGTACAGATCTTTCCAAAAATTATCAAATGAAATCTGCCATTTTCTAGTATTTTCACATTGTGTATTGTTCCAAGATGTGTGATCTAAGTTCCTTTTTATCCATTTTTGAGAATGAATTATTTTCTTATCTTCCTTACCAATAAATCCAGCACAAACTACAAATGTGCTAGAAGAAGCTATTAGTACATCACATTCAGAAAGTGTAGCAAAATCACCAAAGTAATCCGAATCATTACCCAAACTAAAATTTAAATTTTTATCTTTCAGAAACTGTACGGTCTCAATAAAACTATTAAAGGTTAAATCATCAGTGCATACATGATAATGAGTATCTGCAAACTCACTTTCTACTAGTTCAATTGAGTCTTTATAAAACTCAAATTCATGTATCTCTTTCCCTTGGTCTGCGGTTATAACGTCACCGCCTCTAATGTGTATTCCGACATGCATATTGTCATCTTGAAATTCTTTTTTATATTTGTCTTTGATAGTAAGAAAAGTTCTAGGATCTTGTTTAGTTAGTTTATAAAAAACATTATGTAAACAATAAGCAGGGTCGTCTATGAAAAAGTCTATATCTTTTGATAGTGACAAGAACAGGCTATGATTATATCTATCGTAGTCTGCTAAATTTAATATATCATCCCATTTCAAAATAGATTGAGGTCTGTCAGACTCCTTATACGTAACTAAACTTTCAAAAAATTCATGCCCCTCCCATGCACTACAGCTCGTCTCTGTCTGTAGCAAGTAAGAAATCTGCATGAGATTATTGTATTGCAATATCCTATTACCAAATCTACCTCTGGTTATATTATTTATTCTTATCATTATACTCCCATATCCAATCAGGATTTATTTTTTCTAACGTAAGTGTTGCTTCGCTCCTAGCCTCTTTATGATGACTGATACGCTGCTGTAAATCAAATCCCATAGTGTGAGATCTCATGTGAGCATATTCTTCATCTTTTTCACCTGACTTAAACTTCTCGGACAATTTCCCGTAATGTAATATTCCTGTTTTATAGCATGTTTGATGGGGTTGTGGAACATTATATGGCTCCATACGCAAAATATGTCTATCTAAATGATATTTATATTCAAATCCATGAATCCATTTAAATAAAAATCCTTTCGTGGGGCCACCGTTAAATGCATCATAATTAACCTCAGTTCCGTTAGGGATAATGAACTTATCAGTCCTGTGATGAAACTCATCTTTCCAAAGCTGAACAAATGGAAGCAGCCATAAATTTACAGAATCATCTAAATCATCTATAAACCCAGGCATATTTGTAAAAGGAATTTCATCCGCATCTAAGGCAAGAACATAGTCAGGATTGTGGGGCTTAATTGCGTCTATCGCTATCATTTTTTGCATACCATCAGATCTTACCCGCCAGTCATGTTCAATATTTTTATGCCACTCCACCTTATCATAACTTCTACAGATATCCTCTGTAGCATCTGTGCTGCCGTCATCAACAATGATAATTTTTTCACAGAACTGATTGACAGCAGAAAGAGTCCTGTCGATAATTAATTCTTCATTTTTAAGACCAATCGCAGCTATAACAGATTTTTTCATTATCTTATTTCTATTTGTTGATTAAAGTTATAAAATTTCCATTACATAATTTTTATCAATTGTATATCTAACTAATTTACCACTTGACGTTTGAAATCCTTCATGTACATATAATGCAAACTCGTCTTCTTCTCTGAAAGTGCATACATGAGGTTGATATAAATGTTGACCGGTATTTGTTTCAAGAATCTTTCCTTTTGTTTTCCAATTGATACCATCAGGAGAAATCATTACAGGTGTATGTTCATTATGATAAGTTCTACGGTTACCACTGGGATCATGAATTTTATTCATAAAGTGCGGTGGGAAGGCGATATATTTGTCACCTAATGGATAGACACCCGAATAGTAAAAATTTTGCTTATTCTTTATATCGAATTCTGGGTTGCACTTAATTAGTTTGGGTTTCGTCCAGTTAATTAAGTCTTTAGATTTGCTGTACATAACATGCCTACAACCCAATGCAATATTTGCTCTGAGATAAATTATATACTCGTTGATGTTATGATCAAAAAATATACTAGGCATCCAATCAAGACCCAGTGTGCCTGACTGCAAATCCTCACACTCAGTAAAAATACTAAAGACTGGTTTGTCGTGATACTCTTTCCAATTAATCCCGTCTGGAGAAACAAAAACATAAAGACCGTTCGCATGTCTTGGATGATAATAATCGTCTTTATATACCATCTTCGTTTGGTTTGGCCACACTGGATCTCCACAGACAACAACGTCTGCTTCCTTACTGATAGGACAATTACTTAGACTGGGATACCCTTTACCAACATGGTAACCCCCAACTGCTTTATGTTTCTGCTTTGCTGGCGTGTTTGGATTTGTATCAATAAAGACTCTCCAGTTATGTGCCGCAAGTGAATCAGTTATGATTATATTTTGTTTTGGTTTTATATAAGTATCACCATCCCTAATGGCGTATCCAATTTGTTTTGGGTCTTCTAGTTGAAAATAAACCTTATCTTCTACAATATGTGGATATTGTCCACCAATCTTGCCTCTATGTTCTCTTGGTAGTTCTCGTAGATCTAATACAACTTCTTTTCTTTCTGCTTTCATTTTATAATCCTATAAACAACAATTGCTCCGCTATCGTTATCTTGTTTAAAATAATCTTTGGCATCGTCTAACCACAGAAGAAGATCATCTACTTTATTATTATCCATTCCTGCATCCCGCAAAGCATTACGCAATCGCTTATTAAAGTCACGAATCATTGTCTCCCCGGAACCCCAGTCTTGATAAATTGATTTGTATTCCAAAGTATATCCTCTGCTTTCACAAAACTTCTTCATATCAAACGGACATATAAAATGCAAGTCAGTAAGAGACATGGGAACATCAAATAGTTTTGCAAGAGTCATCCAAACGTATCCGCGTGGATTTAGGAACGATGGGGAACTTGTAATAACTGATCCACCATCTTTGACATATTCTGAAAGAATATGATCTAATTCCTCCCACGGGTTATCGAAATGTTCTAAAACTCCCTGCATTGTAACTATATCAAAACGACGTTCTATATTCTTATAATCATCAACAACGTAAAAAAGATTAGAAAGGTTAAATCTATTAACTGCGTTTGCAATTGCTTCTTTGCTGTAGTCAATTCCCATCACATACTCTGCTCCTGCGGATGCAATCATTGCAGGAAGCATACCTTCACCGCAGCCAATATCCAATACTGTTCTATTCTCCCAGCTTTCCATTCTTGCAATTTCTAACGCTTCATTAAACACATTACAAGTAAAGAAGTTATTAGACCCAGAAGCAAATACTTCATCATATTTTTCTTTTAGATTTGTATTATTAATCATTCTGGTTTCCTTATTGTAACATTATAAAGTTTACTAGTATCTTTAATGTATGCCTCCATTAAGTCCGTAGATCCATGCAGAGTTGGTTTTCGTCTAATACCATCCTTGGTGTATGGAGTGTCTCCATCTGTGTATAAGTATTTTAATGAGGCTTGAACTTCACCTACAGAATAATAGTATGCCTTTTGCTCCACTTTAAAATTATCAAAGCCAACTAATCCTATAGTGTCATACTTTGGATTCTTGACGAAAAAGTTAAATGCTTGGATTCCTGTCGATGGATCGAAACCATATTTTGTTTTAATTTCTTCTACTGCACCAGTTCCATAGTTTGAATTATATTCTATGTCAAATTCACGATAATACATTTTGTCTTTTGGGCATGGCTTAGTGTGCGTATTTAATAAATGTTTAAGTCCTAGATTTTCAAAGACATGATTTTGATATGGATTTAAATCCCACATATTGGCAAACATCCAATCGCAACGAGTTCCAATGTAATTTTCGTATCCTTCTACTAGAGGAAAATTACAAAAGGCAATCTCATCAAAGGAATTTATGAATTCTCCCGTGGATTTTAAAAGACTTGGACCTTTACCGACTATTACGACAGATTTAGTCATTTAAATATCCTATTTCGCATTGATTTTGGAATTATACAATCGTCCTTTTCTAACTCTTGTATTTTAAAATCTGTGTCAGGATCGAATGGATACTCCTTATTTTCAATAGCGTTTTCTAGCAGTTCTTTATTAGCACAGAATCTATATCTGGGATGGCTGTATGTGTCTAGCTTGTGTATCATCGCTTCAACGCTCATACACCAAGAAAAATGACATCCAACATATTCATCGGTAATCCTGCCAGTGTCTCTCCAGTTATTAGGAAACTTTGGATTAATGTTTGAATAATAAGATGCAATAGGAGAAGTAAAACCTTTGTCTTTCCAAAGATAAGTTTTCTTATAGAAGAACTGTCTAAGTTTTAGAGCTACAGTCCCATGCTTTTTCACCTCTTGTATAATATACGGTATGCTGTTCTCATATATTATTTCATCCGCATCTACAGATATGATAATGTCATCTTCTTTAAAATCATATAGCTTAGTAAAGTAGCTACGCATAACGGGCTCATTGACTCTATGAATAGAATCCTCATCCTCATAAGCTCTTGCGGTAATATCATAAACATCGCACGCATGATAATCTAGTTTATCACGAAGATGTTCAGGGACTCTATTCTTCAAGTCCGTATATTGAAAATCTCTTTTGACCCCAGTGTGATTAATATCAAACTCACAGACAATCATTTTTTCAATGTGATCATAACACTCACTTAAATTAGCAAGAATAAAATCAATTTCATGTGGTGCGTAACAATAGGTTTTTAGATATATTTTGCTCATCCATTGCCTCTCAGTACAGACTCACCCAAAACCCATGGTTCAATTCTATCTTTACTCAGGTCGTATTCTTTTTCTTCATATGAATACTTTTCATCACCAATTTCAAAATTGATAGAATCCTCCCAATACAACTCTATAACAAAGCTGGATCGGAAATATGGGTAGAGCTTATTAAGCTCTGGTATATTAACTGTTTTATGGACTATATTTCTTCTTGGTCTTAGAGTTAGTTTTGCCTGTTCGTCATTAAAAAACAACCACCACTTATGTCCATTTGGATCTGACCCATCATTACCAGAAACTAAATTATCAATCAATGGGGAAGGAATTTCGATATAACCAGACTTAGAGATTCTGACAACCTCTTTGAGAAAAGCAGTGGGATCTTTAATGTGTTCTAATATATGACTCGCAAAGGAAAAATCAAATTCATTATCCTTGAATGGAAAGGGCGTAGTAGCTAAATCATGAACAACAAAAGTTTTATCTTCAAACTCAGATGAATGGTCATGTATATCAACAAGAACATCTGCGAAAGGGCACGCTCCAGCAGCACCACATCCCAAATCTACAACGCTTAATTCAGGATTTGCTTCGAGATAATCTAAAACGTCATATCTGCTTCTTCTTTTAATCATATTTTTACTTTCATATTAATCTATATAAGGAATAATCTTCATTACCACCATTATTCAAATCAATCCAAAACTTGTCATCTTTACTGACTCGATATTCAACCCAGCCTTTTGAATGTATAATCTGTTTCTTCCTACCTATAAAACCGGCACAAATACAAAAAGTAGACGGGCTAGAAATGATATAGTCGCATTCAGACATAATAGAAAAATCAGTTATATAATTGTATCCGTTACCCTCAGAAAAATTAATATTTTCATTGGATAGATATTCTTTTATTGCTATAAAACTGGACAAACTGGGGTCGTCTGTAAAGAGCACAAAAGCATCAACACTATCTTTAACTTCCTGAATACTGTCATAGTAATAATCATATCCTAAAATAGCGTTTTTATCCCACTGATGAAAGTCAGTTCCTCTAAAATGAATAGCACATATGGACTCAGAGACCATTGGTTTATTTTTTAGCTTGAAGACATCTCTAGTAGGAAGACCGTCATAAGTATAAAATCTCTCACCCAAACAGAATCCTAAATGAGTGCCTTCTACAGTATCTGATCCTAATACGTTACCTTCAAAGAGATGATGTCCATTCCAAGGGACGCAATGAAAATCACAACTTTGTTTATGTGCTTCCTGCCTTAGATTATAATAATACAATAAGCGGTTTCCAAACCCACAACTCGGAAAATGGTTTATGAATATTCCCATCCCACTCCTCCACTATAAATTATGCTATCATCACGATCAACATTCATACAATAAACTACTCAACATATTATTCCAACATTCGTTACTGTGTACATTTCTTTGATACCAATCGTAACACGCAGTTGACATTTCTTTCCATTGATCTTTAGTAATCTGCGAGATTTTTTCTTTCATTTCGGAAGGAGTAGATGCCCTATTATAGTGGACATTTTCTAGCGGTTTATCCGCATAAGAATCTATACTTACTTCCGGCGTTATTACGGGGACGGTCCCGAATGCCATAAGCTCAACTTCTCTATGACACTTGCTACCAAAACCTCTGAGACACAGGCCATATTTAGAATTGCGTAATTTCTCTAGATACTCTTCTTGGGTAAACTTATGATTGGTTCCAGCAGTACAATGAAATTCTGATATCGTATTATTCCAATCTTCCTGCGTCTGCCTAAACCTTTGTTGGACAAAATTTTCATAGTTTCCTATGAACACGCTTTCTATTTTTCGATCATCATAATCTAATATATCTTTTTCCTGTAGGGTTTTTTCTAAAATCGCAGGTCTCCTGGGCCAAAATATCCAAGGAGATACATCCACATCTCTTTTTTGTAATTGACTTCCCTCTGTTTTTATATCACCGTTACCTAATAGCATCTTATGGCATTTGGCTATTTCGTCATTAAACCAATCATCGGTAGGTCTATCGTACAGTAATATATTGTTGTTCAGCCATATATGCCCGCTTTGTGTATTTAACTTGATGTCTAAATCTGGATTTTTATTGCTCAACAACGTGAGAAGTTCCCTAAAGCTATCATTAACATGATGCCAAGGATCAGACATAGGCTGTTCTGGTAGTTGAACTTCCCATTTTCCTTCATTCATCCTGTCTATTATAAGCAGTGTTTTATAGTCCTTGATTGTATTCAAAGCGGAGATTATCAAATTGTTGAAAGATTTTATATACGCAAGATGCCCGTCAGATCCATTTTCATTGAAGTGTGTATGAACAAATTTTAAAGCCTCCCCTTTATAGAATATTTTATTGTCTTTTACTGATAGGTTTGAAACAATCGACTGAGGAGGATGATCTGATTGGTATACTCTCCACCAACTAAAGTTATAATGTTCTCCAAACTCAAAGTGATCGTATTTATTTACCAGATCTTCTATTGATGCTTGGTCAAAATACCTGGATGACTTTGTGAATTCTATCCAGTCGTCTTTTAATCCCTTTTGATTAGTCCATACCACACCTCCATTATAATATCCAAATGTATCTGTGTCACGTTTAGATATATAATG
>Ga0115000_10001406_pt1 | contig 21454 bp, 16 predicted proteins | sample ArcticOcean_MG_C_6_FD_89690 | JGI IMG/M metagenome (GOLD analysis project Ga0115000, IMG submission 89690) | Marine microbial communities from western Arctic Ocean - ArcticOcean_MG_CB8_128 | ecosystem: Environmental > Aquatic > Marine > Oceanic | place: Arctic Ocean: Canada Basin | collected... | reverse complement strand
GCTGTTGATGGTGGTAGGCCGCAACCGCCAGACATATCAATTATCCAGACTGCTCAAGATGGAAACATCTGAGCCGTCAAACACTACTTGGCTACCGGAACAGGTATCGAACTAAAATGTACAGGCTGTGGAGGCACAGCATTAGATCACGCGGCTTGTCACGGCCACAAGGAAATCGTCGCAATACTAGTCGAAAATGGTACGGATGTGAATTTTGAGGTTATATCTGGTAATTATCGAGGCAAAAAACACCGCTAGATTGGACCAGAAACCATGAAACCGCCGACATCTTCCCCTAACCGTCCTCCTAGTGCGGCTTCAGATTCTCCTCCAACGCCATAAGCTTGATTTACTTGGCATCCCCCAAAGTTCCACTTACCCAAATGAGCCTGGTGTCATCCAGTTGGTCTAACTGGGAACAGTAGCAAGCCCGATTGTATTGAGCCATCGGTTTTACGGGAGAGAGCTTTGCGGCTTCTTTCAGCACCACTTTTGCGTTCCCGATGCCACCACCGTTCACTTGGCTCAGTGAGTAGGCTTTGTGTGGCCAATCCCAGACCTCTCAGTCGGGTGTGGTTCAACTCCTGCACGGCGCTGGTTAAATCGGTGGCGTGGTGTTTTTGGGCGGTAATTTGCGGCGAAGCAAGTTAGCCTGTCGGCAAATGAGGGCGCAATGGACAGTTTGGCTGGCTGGTTTGGTGGCGATGGGCTGGGCCGCTGGCTGGGCTGCGGAGCAGGCCAAGCCGGCATCAGAACTGCCTGAGAAGTTCATCCGCATGACGATGAACCCGGAGCGGCCACGCATCCCTCAGTCTCTCGACACGTCGATCATCCGGTTCGTGCCGACTGATGAGGAACTGGCCAAGGCCGGCGTGACGGTGGACTTGATCGGCGCCATCCATATCGGCGACAAGGCTTACTTCCAAAAACTCGACAACAGTTTCAAAAAGTACGACGCGCTCCTGTACGAGATGGTAGCGGAGAAGGATGAAGCCGGTGGCTCGCCCAAGCGATGGAAGGACAAGGACAAACCAAAGCCGAGAAGCACGGGGGCAACCGACTCGGGGTCAGGCGCGGAGGAGAAAAGTTTTGAAGCGGGCATGACCGTGATCGGCGGCATGCAACTTGGCGCGAAGGACATGCTCGGGCTTTCGTTCCAACTCGACGGGGTTGACTACAACGCGCCCAACATGGTGCACGCCGACATGTCGCCGGAGGAGTTCGCCCAGAAAATGAAGGAGCGCGGCGAGTCGTTTTTCACGATGTTCATGCAGTTGTTCATGGAGGGATTGGCACAGCAACGGGCGAACAAGCAGGGCGGTGCGAGCGACTTCGCACTGTTGTTTGCGTTTTTTTCAAGCGACCGTGAACTGGCGCTTAAGCGAGTGATGGCACAGCAGTTCGCCACGACGGACATCCTCGACACGCTGGGCGGTGAGAAGGGTTCGACCATTATCACCGAGCGCAATCTCATTGCGCTGGAGGTGCTGCGCGATCAGTTGGCCAAGGGCAAAAAGCGGATCGGGATTTTTTACGGTGCGGGCCACTTGGGCGACATGAGCCGTCGCCTCCTCAGCGACTTCGGCATGAAGTTCACTGGCGAAAAATGGGTCGAGGCGTGGGATCTGCGCTCCAAGCCGAAGCGGCGATCGCGCAAATAGCCTTTGACAGTCGGGGCGAGGGGTGTTGCGCTGCGTGGGCATCATTCAAATCATGTTAAAAAAAACTCATTGTCTTGTTTTGTTGGCGGCTGCGTTTTTCTGGAACCCGATTGCGGGTCTGGATTTTGCCCAGGCCGAGGAGAAAAACCGCGTCTTCGAGATTCGCACCTACTACGCCAACGAAGGCAAGCTCGACGCACTGCTGGCCCGGTTTCGCGACCACACGGTGACTTTGTTTAAGAAGCACGGCATGACTAACGTCGGCTACTGGGTGCCTGCAGACAACAAGGAGAACAAGCTCGTTTACATGTTGGCTTTCCCCAGCCGCGAGGCGAGGGACAAGGCGTTCAAGGCGTTCTCCGCCGATCCCGACTGGCAAAAGGCTTACAAGGAATCCACCAAGGACGGCCGCTTGGTGAAGAAAATTGTGAACGACTTTCTAGCCGGCACCGATTTTTCAAAAATCAAGTAGGCTTGGCCACTGTTTTTGAAGAAAACGCGGATGACACCAGTCCGGGTTTTTGGTCTGGGGTGGGCTGTTCCCCGCTGGGCCAAGCGCTTGGCTTGCACTCGACTTTGGAGGTGCGTAGCCTCTCTGTTTTCAAGGGATTACCATGAACAACAAAACGACTTTTGACGGCGAGACGTCCCGCAGGGATTTTCTCAAGACCTCCTCGACCGCAGCCGTGGCCAGCGCCGCCACGCTGAGCCTGATTTCACGTGGCACCGCTTACGGCCAGAACAGCGACACCATCCGCGTGGGGCTGGTCGGTTGCGGTGGGCGCGGCACCGGGGCGGCCAATCAGGCCCTCTCGGCTGATGACAACGTCAAGTTGACCGCCGTGGCTGACGTGTTCCCGGACGCGGTCGATCGCGCCGTGAACGGCCTTAAGAAACGGCATGAGAAAAAAGTGGACGTGCCGCATCAGTTCGTCGGGCTGGATGCGTACCAAAAGCTGATCGACAGCGGGGTGGATTTGGTGGTGCTCGCGACGCCGCCGGGGTTCCGTCCGCTGCACTTTCGTGCCGTGGTCGAGGCCGGCAAGCATTGTTTCATCGAGAAACCGATGGCCACCGACGCGCCGGGCGTGCGCTCCATCATGGAGTCAGTGAAGATATCGAAGCAGAAAAACCTAGCCATCGTCGCCGGTTTTTGCTGGCGCTACGACTACGAGCGCCGCGCCTTTTACGAGCGTATTCTCGGCGGCGAAATAGGCGATATCCAGTCAGTTTATGCTACTTACCTGACCGGCCCGGTCAAGCCGATGCGCCCGGATTCCGAACGCAAGCCGGAGTGGAGTGACATCGAGTGGCAGGTGCGCAACTGGTACAACTTCGCATGGCTCGGCGGTGACGGACTGGTCGAGCAGGCGGTGCATAGCGTGGACAAAATCGCGTGGGTAATGCGGGACAAGCCCCCTGTTAGTTGCACCGCCGTCGGTGGCCGCGGTATCCCAAACAATAGCGGGAACATCTTCGATCACATCGAGGTGAACTACTCGTACCCGAAGGGCGTCCGCGCTTTTATGGCCCAGCGCCAGCAACGCCGGTGCCACAATGAAAACAGCGATTACCTGCTTGGCACCAAGGGTCGCGGCGAAATCGCGCGCAGCATCTTCACAGAGAATGCAAAGGGCCGCTGGAGCTACGACGGCAAGAAGGAAAACATGTACCAGATCGAGCACAACGAGTTGTTCGAGTCGATCCGCGCCGGCAAGCCGATCAACGACGGTGACCGCATGGCGCTCAGCACGATGATGGCGATCATGGGCCGAACTGCCGCCTACACCGGCAAGGAGATCACCTACGAGCAGATACTCAGCGCGAAGGAGGATCGCTACCCGAAAGACATGAACTGGAAGACCGGCAAGCACACGCCGCCGCCCTTGGCCAAGCCAGGACTCACGCCTTTTGTTTAAAGCGATGAGCGATCCGACCATCAATCGCCGCGACTTCGGGAAAGCCGGCGGCTTGGCCTTGGCCGCCGCCGCGCTTCCGGCGCTTGGCGAGGCGGCCGACGACAAGCCGCGCATTCTCAAGTCGATCAAGTTCGGCATGTTCAATGAGAAAATCTCCATCGCCGAAAAGTTCAAATTGCTCAAGGAGATTGGCTACGACGGGGTGGAACTCAACAGCCCGGGCGGCGTGAACAAAAAGGAAGCCCTGACCGCCAGCCGCGAAACAGGCCTCCCGATTCACGGCGTTGTCGATTCGATCCACTGGGGCACACGGCTCTCTTCTCCGGATGCCAAGACGCGCCGCGAGGGGCTCAACGGCCTCAGGACAGCCATCCGCGACGCCCATTTGGTCGGCGGTTCGGCGGTGTTGCTTGTGCCGGGCGCGGTTCGCAATGCGGAGAACGAGAATCACCAGCAGGTTTGGGATCGCTCAATTGAGCAGATTCACTGGACGCTGCCGTTGGCAGCAAAACTGGGCATCCATGTTTTGATCGAGAATGTTTGGAACGGTTTCCTGTATGACCCGAAAGGCGACAACAACCAAACCGCCACCCTGTTGGCTAAGTACCTTGACGAGATCGACAGCCCGTGGGTGGGGAGCTACTTCGACATCGGCAACCACCAGCGCTTCGGCAAGCCGGCCGAGTGGATTCGCACGCTTGGCAAACGGATCCTCAAGCTCGACGTGAAGGATTGGGGCAAGTCGAACGGCTTCTGCAAGATCGGCGACGGTGACGTTGACTGGCCGGACGTGCGCCGTGCGCTTGCGGAGATCGGTTTCACCGGATGGTCCACGGCGGAGGTCGGTGGTGGCAACCGCGACCGGATGAAAGACGTCCACGACCGCATGGACAAACATCTGCTCGGCAAGGCGTAGATTCACTTCTCACTCAAACCTGAAAAGAAAGCCCCAGCGAGAGTTGTGAGCTTTTTTTGTATCGACTCAGTCGGTGGTTCCATCGATTTTCAATAATTCATCAGTAGCGTTCCTGTGATAGGTTTATCTCAATCAGCTATATACAGACTGAAAGGAACGCAAGATGCAATAAGCCTGGAATATAAATCGCGCCATCGGCTGAAGTTACATGGCGCTTGGTCTCACGGGCTGACTGCCAGTCGCTCAACCTCCTCTGCGCCGCCGATCATCACGCCGTTTTCCTTGTAACGCTTGAGCAAAAAATGTGTGGCGGTTGAGGTGACGCCCTGGATGGTGGCCAGTTTCTCCGCCACGAACGAGGCGACCTCGTGCAGGCTGTTACCGTCGATGATGACAAGCAAGTCGTAACCGCCGGACATGAGATAGCAGCATTTGACTTCGGTGTACTTGGAGATGCGCTCGGCCAGGCGGTCGAAACCACCGCCGCGCTCTGGTGTCAGCTTGACCTCGATAACCGCCTGCACGCCGTCTCTGCCGTTGGCCTCGTCGCTGAGGATCGCCTGATAGCCGAGGATATCCCCGTCGGCTTTGGCTTGGCGGATTTTTTTACGAATTTCGTCCTCGGACAGTTCCAGCATGCCGGCCAAATCCCCGGTGGACAGGGTGGCGTTTTCCCGAAGCAGCTTGAGCAGCGAATCCATGGCCGGGAGCATAGCCGCTAGGCCAAGCGGATGACACGGTTTTTCGCTAGGCCAAGCGCGAGACGTCAGAGGGTGTTGAACATATTGATGTAATTGAGCCATGCTCTGATGACGATGATGGCCACCGTGATGGCGACCAGCCCGTAAACCAGTCCCGTTGCTATCCCGGCTGCGCTCTTGAGGCGGCGCGTGCCTTCGTCGTGGTAGAGCTTGGCCAGGTGTTGCAGCGATTCGTCCAGTTGGCCAGAGACTTCGCCGGTGGCGTAGAGGTCTCGGAAAGTTCTAGGGAAATCTTTCCGCCGTTGAAGAGCCTCCGACGGCAAAGAGCCGCTATCAAGTTCCGGCAGCCAAGTGTGGACACTCGTCGCTAGCCAGGGCGAGCCGGATGCGCTGGCGGCACTCTTCCACGCCTCGCGGACGTTGACCCCGGCGTTGAGCAGCGCGTACAGCGCGAACGACAGCCGTGAGAGTTTAAGTTCCTTTACAGCACGACCAAACATCGGCATACGATGCCAAATGCGCTCGATCACGTGGCGGATCGCAAACCCGCGATTGGCTTGGCCAAGGTAGAGCACAAAAAACACAGCGGTATACAGCGCCCCCAGCGTGAGCAGCGACGGGAAAAATGCGCTGAGCAGACTGGCGCTCCCGCTGCCAAGCAGGCTTCTCCCGTACAAGATGATTCCGGGCATTAGGATGATGAAGTGGATGATGAACAACGGGTAGGCCAGTTTTATAAGCACGTCGCGGATGAGCGACGAACGTTGGTGGTAATGCTCGGAGAGGATGCGTAAGGTGTCATCGAGTCGGCCGCCGGCCTCGCCGGCCTCGATCATCATTCTGTCAAAAGCGGGCAGCCAGTTTTCGCGGCCGATGAGCGTCTCGGAGAATGTCTCGCCGGCGTTGAGCCGGTCAATGGATTCACGAACGTGCCGGCCGTCACGCTGGCTCGGGGGGGCGATTTGTTCCAGCGATTGGGTCAAGCCAACACCGGCCTGCAGCAACACACTGAGTTGATGATAAAACTCGGAGCGCCGCCGGAAGCTGTTGGGGGTTTCGATCAGGGAGGCCATATCCTCCCGGGCAGCAGAGCGTGATTAGGCGTGGCTGTCGAGCATGCCCTGCAAGTCAGCCTTGCTGCGTGCGCCCACGGCCTGCTCCATGACTTGGCCACCCTTGAAGATGAGCAGGGTGGGGATGGACTGCACGTTGTATTGCACAGCCAACTGTTGATGCTCGTCGATGTTGACCTTGCCGATCGTCGCCTTGCCGTCATTCTCGTCGGCGAGTTGATCAATCATCGGCCCGATCATTTTGCAGGGCCCGCACCATTCGGCCCAGAAATCAACCAGCACGGGAGAGGCGGACTGGATCACTTCAGCGTCGAAGTTGTCCGCAGTTAATGTAACGACTTTGTTAGAGGCCATAAAAGAAGAGTGATGAGTATTCTAAAGATTAGATTGGCCGAGCTTCCATAAATAAGCCGCCAAGCCAATTGCTCCCCCCGCCGTGATGAATGCCACGGCGGTGTCGAACGGGTTGTAGGGAGCCGCCTTTTTGACCCGGGCTTTTTTCCGCATGGGCGTGGCAACGGCCTCCTCTTCCACGGCGGCTACTTCCTTCTTCTGCGCCACAGGAGTCTCCCTTCTCGTAGCGGACGCCGTTTTGGGAATCCCAACGACCCGAGCCGCCGTCTTGGGCGGAACAGGAATCTTGATGGTGGAGGCTGCCTTGGCGGCACCGGCAGGCGGCACGGAGATCTTGATCGTCGGCGAGGCAGCCGGCTTCGGCGGCAGGCTGATGCGCACCGTTTGTTTCTTGGACTCTTGCGAGCCGCCAGCGGCGGGAGTGGTGGTTTCTTCAGGCATCGTTCAGAAAATTCAAAAGGCGACAAACTCTATGGAAGCACCGCCGCCGTGTCAAACGCTTAAACTTGATCCGGAACACCCGCGGTAATCCGCGAGGTCCGTGTCCTAACTAAAAAAAGTGTCTTCGATCCCGGTCGGGCTGTAAGCCGAATTCTGTCTGCGCGAGCCGGACGAGCCGGCTGCGGAGAGGGCCATTTATCTTATGCGACCCAACCCGGAGCCTCAATGGGACGGGCAATCCCGGACTCCCTATTTGGTCTTGCTCCCAATGGGGTTTACCGTGCCCCCTCGATTACTCTCGGGGCGGTGGGCTCTTACCCCACCTTTTCACCCTTACCCGGCGAACCGGGCGGTTTGTTTTCTGTTGCACTGGCCGTCGGCGACGCCTTGAAGCGCCGTCTCCCGCGTGTATCCCACACTTAAAGAGCGGGTTACGCGGCATCGTGCCCTGCGGAGTTCGGACTTTCCTCCCCCGGCAAGCCGGAGGCGACCCTCCACCTTCCCAGGATCGAAGAACACCGCCAATATAGCGCCCCGTCTACTCACAAACAAGCCGCTTGGGCAAGCGCTGTTGACTTTGGGCAAGCGTGCTGTAAAAGAAGCGCGGCTATCGAGCCACTTACCAAGAAAAAAACATGGCAATTGAAGTAGGAACCAAGGCACCGGATTTCACGCTGAAATCCAAGAGTAGCGGCGATGTCACCGACGTCATCCTCAGTAGTAATTTTGGCAGCAAAAACACTGTGCTGTTGTTCGTCCCACTCGCTTTCACCGGCGTTTGCACCGGCGAATTGTGCGATATCACCGCTGGGCTCGGCGCGTACACTGATCTGAACGCAGATGTCATAGGTATTAGCGTGGACAGCCCGTTTGCGCAGGAAGCCTGGGCGAAGAAGGAGAGCATCGGGATTACGCTGGCGAGCGACCTGAACAAATCGGTCGCCGCCGACTACGGCGTATTGCTCGACGACTTGATGGGCTTCGGTTCGGTTGCGGCGCGTGCAGCGTTCGTCATCGACAAGGACGGCGTGGTGCAATACAGCGAGCAGACGCCGACCCCGAAAGATCTCCCGAATTTCGACGCGATCAAGGAGACCTTGGCCAAGCTGTAATAGGCAGCAAACCCCTTTATCGAGCGGCAGTCGGCAAAACGGCTGCCGTTTTTGTTTGGCCATTTGCGTCTGGCTGGGTTGGAATCTGCGCGAGCGATGGCGGCTGTCTTCAAAACGATTCTGCACGGATTCCTGATCGGGGTTGCTAATATCATCCCCGGTGTGAGCGGCGGGAGCATGGCGCTTGCGCTTGGCATCTATGAGCGCCTCATCGCCGCCGTGGGCAACGTCGGCCTTGGCACACTCACTGCTTCGCTGGGTGTCGCGTGCTTCCGGGACGGTGCGAAGGGGAGATTCTGCTCGGAGTGGCGGCAAATCGATGGGGCTTTTTTGAGCTCGATCGCCGCCGGCGGCGCGGTGGCGGTGGTCGTCTTTTCGCGGGTGATGGTGTGGCTGCTCGAGCAGTGGCACGATCCGACTTACGGCTTTTTCACTGGGCTAATTCTGGTGTCGATCTGGATGCCGGTAAAAATGATCCGCCGCTTCGGAGCGGTGGAGGGGTTGAGCGCCGTGGTCGGCTTGGGGTTGGTGCTGGCGTTGACCTTCTCGGCCGATTCGGAACAGCAACTCACCGATGCCAAGCGCAAAGTCGAAATGAAACAAGCCCAGATTAAGCAGATCGCTGCGCCGGAAGAGGCCCAGGCACAGTCGCCGCTTGGCCAAGTGGGGGCAACGCGGATCGCGTTTTATTTTTTGTGCGGCGCGGTGGCCATCTCGGCGATGGTGCTGCCGGGCGTGAGCGGGTCGTTCATCATGATTTTGTTGGGCGCTTATTTTGAAGTGCTGCAGGCGGTGAACGATTGGGACGCGCTCGTGGTGCTGGTTTTCATGGCGGGATGCGCCGCCGGGTTGCTGCTGTTTACGCGGCTGCTGAAGTGGGTGTTGTCGCGCTGGCACGATCCGACAGTGGCCTGGCTGACCGGCTTGATGGCCGGGTCGCTCGCGGCCCTTTGGCCGTTTCGGAAGTTTGAGACCATTGGCGATGCCAACGTCGGTTTCGTGCGGGTGGATCTCGACTGGATCAGCCCGCTAGCCGACGCCAACACGATGTGGACCCTAATCGCCTTTCTCGTCGGCTCCGGCCTCGTCGCGGCGTTCATCAAGTACGATCAAGGCAAGGCACAAAAAAAGGGCGGCTGAAAGCCGCCCTGGAATTGGTTTGTCTGGCTTGGCTTAGCGGAAGTTGATTTCGCTTTCGCTCATTTCATTTTCGCACGGCTGGTTGGTCGGTGCGCCGGCTTCGCGGTCGGTGCTTTCCACCAGACTGTTGGCCAGCAGATAAGCCTCAACCTCCTCGCCGCTGACGTCGGTCAGCATGCTTCCGTTCACCTCTACGCACGGTTGGAGCATTTGGCCGGTTTTCTGGATCATCTCCTGCCGTTGGCTGGGGTCGTTGATGATGTCGCGATCCTCGAACGGCAGGTCGTACTTTTGCATTACGGCCCGGACGCCATTGCTCCATCCGCAGGATGGCTTCATGTAGGCGGTTATATTTGGTTTTTCCATTTTGATTTCCTCAAACGCGAAAACAGATTGCCATAAACTATTTCCGGGGCAACCTTTTTCCGTGCCATGACACGCCGAATTCTCATTGTTCCTGACAAATTCAAGGGGTCGCTCTCGGCGCTGGAAGCGGCCGAGGCGATCGCCCGTGGCTGGGCGGCGGCGTGCCCAGACGACACGCTGACTCTACTGCCGATGAGTGACGGCGGGGACGGCTTCGGGCCGGTAATGGCGGGAGCGCTTGGGTTGGAGGAGCAGCTTGTCGACGTTGTCAATGCGGCGGGCCAAGCGCGTCCGGCAGCTTGGTGGTTTGATTCCGAGTCCGGCCAAGCTGTGGTGGAGACGGCGCAATCGAACGGCTTGGCCTTGTTGCCGCGGGGGCGGTTTCATCCATTTGGCTTGGACACGTGCGGAGTGGGGCAACTGCTGCTTGCCGCAGGGCAATCGGGGGCGGCGCACTGTCTCACGGGCATCGGAGGCAGTGCGACAAACGACGGTGGATTCGGAATGGCCCGGGCGCTCGGTTGGGTGTTCCGAGACGAGTCAGGCAAAGTTATTGAGCAGTGGACACGGCTCGACGGCCTGGCTTTGATCGAGTCGCCAACAAGCCGCGCTTGGCCAAGCTTAAAGGTGGCGAGTGATGTTCAAAACCGCCTGCTCGGTGTCGATGGGGCCACGTGGGTTTATGGGCCGCAGAAGGGAATGCGTCCGGAGGATTTCGCCAAGGCGGACGCCTGCCTCGGCCGCTTGGCCACGGTCACCGCCGAGACGCTTGGCAGTGATTTCTCGCTGACGCCAGGCTCCGGGGCGGCGGGAGGGCTGGGTTTTGGGTTGATGGCATTTGCCGGGGCGACGATTGAGTCCGGCTTCGAGGTGTTTTCCAAGGCGACCGACTTGGAAGCGAAAGTCGGCCAGGCAGATTTTGTGGTGACGGCGGAGGGGGCGATTGACGAGCAGACACTGATGGGCAAGGGGACAGGGCAGGTCGCGGTGTTTTGCCGGCGACTTGGCAAGCCGAGCATTGGCTTGGCCGGACAGTTAGCGCTTAGGCAATCGGAGGTCGAACCCGGGAAGCGACTCTTTTGGCGATTGGCCGCATTGGTTCCGGACTTAGCGTGCGAGTCGGAGGCGATGGCCAACGCGGCGTCCCACCTCGAGCAATTGGCGAAACGTGAGGGGGTTTTGAGCCGGGACACGGATTTCATGGATTAGCATGGTGCTGAAAAATGCATAAAACGACTATCTTCATCACTATATCTATAAGTATAACTAATGAACACCATTAGGCGTTAAAATGTTGCTCAACCTTTTTGACTGTGAGATGCTGTCCTGCCTCTTACAGGGATCTTTTTAAGCCGTACTCGTCAGGCGGCTGTTGTGCTTGGAAAAACTGACGATTTTTGAACTTTTGAAATGATCCATAGTTATCGGGATTTAATGGAATGAGTGACAGAGTTAAAAGAATGGGGTTCCCCAAAAAGCAGGGCTTGTACGATCCCGCCAATGAGAAGGATAGCTGCGGCGTCGGCTTTGTGGCTAATGTGAAGGGCGTGCCGAGCCATCAGATTGTGCTCGATGCCATTCAAATGCTCAAAAATATGGACCATCGCGGCGCGTGCGGCTGCGAGGCCAACACTGGCGATGGCAGCGGCATCCTCACTGGCTTACCGTGGGGCTTTCTCGAAAAGGTCGCCCGCGAGGAAATGGGCGTGGAGTTGCCGTCCAAAGGACGCTTCGGCGCGGGGCTGGTGTTCCTCCCCCAAATCGAAGCCGAACGGGTCAAGTGCATCGCCACGGTTGAAAGCATCATCGCCGAGCAGGGCCAAATCTGCCTCGGTTGGCGCGCCGTGCCGGTGCAAGCGGACAAGGCCGACGTGGGCCCAAGCGCGCGCGCGGCCGAACCGTGTATTATGCAGCTTTTTATCGGTGCAGCTCAGGGTACGGAAGGTGATGACTTTGAGCGCCAGCTCTACATCATCCGTAAACGCGCCAGCCATCAGCTGCGTCTCGATGCCTCGCTCAAACAGGCTTTGCTGTTTTACATTTGCAGCTTGTCCACCAAGGTGATGATTTACAAGGGGATGCTCACCACGGATCAGTTGCTCAACTACTTTGATGACTTGAGCAATCCCGATTTCCAAACGCACCTCGCGATGGTGCACTCGCGGTTTTCGACCAACACGTTTCCGAGTTGGGATCGCGCGCAGCCGTTCCGGTTTATGAGCCACAACGGCGAAATCAACACGATGCGCGGTAATATCAACTGTATGCGCGCGCGCGAAGGCACGTTGCGGAGCGAGCTGTTCAGCGACGACCTGAAAAAACTTTATCCTATTATGGAGCCGGAATGTTCCGACTCGGGCAACTTCGACAACGCGCTGGAATTTCTTTTGATGAGCGGCCGCTCGTTGCAGGAATCCGTCCTGCTAATGGTACCTGAGGCGTGGCAGAAACATCGCCAAATGCCACAAGCCAAGCGCGATTTTTACGAGTATAATTCCTGTTTGATGGAGCCGTGGGATGGCCCCGCGTCAATCGTTTTCACAGACGGCAAATACATCGGCGCCGTGCTCGATCGAAACGGCTTGCGACCCAGTCGCTATTATCTGACACACGACGACCGCGTGATTATGGCCAGCGAAGTTGGCGTAATTCCCGTGGATCCAGCCAACGTGAAAGCCAAGGGACGCTTGCAGCCGGGCCGGATGTTCCTCGTCGATTTCGAAAAAGGTACGATGGTTCCAGATGAGGAAATCAAGGCCGACTTTTCCACGCGCCGCCCGTACGGCGAATGGCTCCGCAACCAACGCATCGAGCTGGACGACCTCGCCGCCGTCGGCACCGCGCACGGTTTGGCCACGGATACGCTCCGCCAGCGGATGCAAGCCTTCGGGTTCACCACCGAGACGATGCAGTTTATGCTGCTGCCGCTCATCCACGAGTTGCGCGATCCCGTCGGCTCGATGGGCAACGACTCCTCGCTCGCCTGTCTCAGCGATCAACCGCGGATGCTTTACGATTACTTCCGCCAACTCTTCGCGCAAGTGACCAATCCCGCCATCGATTCCATTCGAGAGGAAGTCATTATGTCGCTCGAGTGCTACATTGGCCCTGAGAAAAATCTGGTTGACACCACCGAGGCTCACTGCCAACGCCTGCGCCTGCCGCATCCCATTCTCACCAATGAGGAATTGCACGCGCTCAAGGGGATGGATTATCGCGGCTGGCGCTCCAAGGAAATCGACATCACGTTTCCCAAAACAGAAGGCCGCGTCGGCATGGTCGCCGCGCTCGAGCGCATTTGCGCCGAGGCCGAGGCCGCTATCGCCGATGGCTTCAGCCTCGCCATTCTTTCCGACCGCGCCATTTCCGCCGCCCGCATTCCGCTGAGCACTTTGATGGCGACCGGCACGGTGCATCATCATCTGGTGAAAAAAGCGTTGCGCACGCAAATCGGTCTCGTGCTCGAAACCGGTGAGGCGCGCGAGGTGCATCATCATTGTTTGCTCGTCGGCTACGGCGCGGATGCCATAAACCCGTATCTCGCCTTCGAGTCGCTGTGGCAAGCGCGCCACGAAGGCTTGGTCGATGCCGAGAAATTCATCGCCCCCGAATCTATCGTCGCCGCCTATCGCAAAGGCGTGGCCAAGGGAATGCTCAAAGTGATGGCTAAAATGGGTATCTCAACGTTGCACTCTTATAAAGGCGCGCAGATTTTTGAGGCCATCGGTTTGCGTGACGATGTAATCGACCGTTGTTTCGTGGGCACCGCCAGCCGTGTGCAAGGTGTGAGCCTCGATGAGTTGGCCGAGGAAATGTTGCGCCGCCACGCGCTGGGCTTCCCTGAGCGTGCCGAAGACGAAATGGATAGCTTGCCCAATCCCGGCGAATTCCACTGGCGCGCCGAGGGCGAAAAACATATGTGGAATCCGGAATCTATCTCCGCGCTGCAAACGGCCGCGCGGACTAATAGCTTTGAATCGTACCAGCAATTTTCCAATCACATCAACGGTGACACCAAAGCGCGCTGCGCGCTGCGCGGGTTGATGGAATTCAAAGAAGGCACGAACGGCGGGCCAATCCCCATCGACGACGTCCAACCCGCCAGCGAAATCGTGAAGCGTTTTTGCACCGGCGCGATGAGTTTCGGCTCCATCTCCGCCGAGGCCCACGAGGGCTTGGCCATCGCTATGAACCGCCTTGGCGGCAAGAGCAACACCGGCGAAGGCGGCGAAGATTCTGAGCGCTTCAACCCGCTGCCCAACGGCGACTCCAAACGCTCGGCAATTAAACAGGTTGCCTCCGGCAGGTTTGGCGTGACCATTTGGTACCTCACCAATGCCGACGAGTTGCAGATTAAAATTTCCCAGGGCGCAAAGCCTGGCGAAGGCGGCGAGTTGCCCGGGCGCAAAGTGGACGACACCATCGCGCGCATCCGTCACAGCACGCCTGGCGTGGGGCTCATCAGCCCGCCGCCCCATCACGATATTTATTCTATCGAGGATTTGGCGCAGCTCATTCACGATCTCAAAAACGCCAACCGCGCCGCGCGTGTGAGCGTGAAGCTTGTGTCGGAAGTGGGCGTAGGCACCATCGCCTCCGGCGTGGCCAAGGCGCACGCGGATCACATTTTGATTTCCGGCGAAACCGGCGGCACCGGTGCATCCCCGCTGACGAGTATTAAACACGCCGGTTTGCCGTGGGAACTGGGCATCGCCGAGACGCATCAAACGCTGGTACTCAACGACCTCCGCAGCCGCGTGGTGCTCCAAACCGACGGCGGGCTCAAGACCGGCCGCGACGTGGTCATCGCCGCGTTGCTCGGTGCCGAGGAGATGGGTTTCTCCACCGCACCGCTCATCACGATGGGCTGTATTATGATGCGCAAGTGTCATCTCAACACTTGCCCCGTCGGCATCGCCACGCAGGATCCGGAGTTGCGCAAAAAATTCACCGGTGATCCGGAGCACGTCGTCAATTATCTGTTTATGGTCGCTGAGGAAGCGCGCCAAATTATGGCCACGCTTGGTTTCCGCACGATTGACGAAATGGTTGGCCGCGTGGACGCACTCGAAATGCAAAAAGCAATCGATCACTGGAAAGCCGACGGCATCGATCTCAGTTCCATTCTCACGCCTATCGAAAAGCCGCACGCGGACGTCGGCACTTACTGCACGCAAACGCAAGATCACGGCTTGGAATTTGCGTTGGACAACGAGTTGCTCCGCTTGGCCAAGGGAGCACTTGAATCCGGCGAGTCGGTTGAGATCGAATTGCCGATCATCAACACCAACCGCACGGTCGGCACGATTCTAAGCAACGAAATCGCCAAGGCGCACGGCGCGGAATTGCTGCCCGACGACACGGTTAAAATTAAATTCACCGGTTCCGCCGGCCAAAGTCTCGGTGCGTTTCTCGCCAAGGGCGTGAGCATCGAGCTCGAAGGCGACGCCAACGATTATGTCGGCAAAGGACTCTCCGGCGGTCAGCTCACCATTTATCCGCCCAAGGTTTCCACCTTCGCGCCGGAGGAAAATATTCTCGTCGGCAACGTCTGCCTTTACGGCGCGACCGGCGGCAAGGCTTTTTTCCGCGGGCGGGCGGCGGAACGATTTTGTGTTCGCAACAGCGGCGCGGCGGCGGTCATCGAAGGCGTGGGCGATCACGGTTGCGAATACATGACCGGCGGACGCGTCGTCATCCTAGGCCCCACGGGCCGAAACTTCGCCGCCGGTATGTCCGGCGGCGTGGCTTACATTTGGGATCCGGACAACGCCTTTGCGCCCAATTGCAATATGGAAATGGTGGAACTCGAATCGGTGGAGGACGCCAAGGACATCGCCGAGTTGCAAAGCCTCATAGAGGAACACGCCGAACGGACCGGTTCTACTGTGGCCGTTGAGTTGCTTAACAACTGGAGCACGACGCTCGGTCAATTTGTGAAAGTGATGCCGACGGATTATAAACGCGTGCTGGCTGAGCGCAAAAAACGTGAACAGGAATTGGTCGCTTAACTAATCGGATTTTTTCAATGGGTAAACCAACAGGATTTATGGAGTTTGAGCGCGAGGCGGTGCCGTATCGCGATCCGCTCGAGCGCGTGAACGACTACGACGAGATCAATACCAATCCCGCCGAGGAGCATCTGCAAACTCAGGGCGCGCGCTGTATGGATTGCGGCGTGCCCTTTTGCCAATCCGGCACCGGCTGCCCGATCGACAACTTGATTCCCGAGTGGAACCATCTCGTCTACCAAAACCGTTGGCGCGAGGCGATTGATAGACTGCACAAGACTAACAATTTTCCAGAGTTCACCGGACGCGTATGCCCCGCGCCATGCGAAGGCGCGTGCGTGCTGGGAATCACCAATCCGCCGGTGACGATTAAGAATATAGAGAACACGATCATCGATCGTGCATTCGAGGAAGGCTGGGTGAGTGCTGAACCGCCCGCGGAACGCACAGGCAAAAAGATCGCCATTGTTGGCTCCGGCCCCGCCGGCTTGGCCGCAGCGGATCAACTCAACAAAGTTGGGCATACGGTCACCGTTTACGAGCGCGCCGATCGTATCGGTGGATTGCTGATGTACGGCATCCCGAACATGAAACTCGATAAAGGCGTGGTGGATCGCCGTGTCAATTTGATGCGCGAAGCCGGCGTACAATTTGTCACCTGCGCGCACGTTGGCAAAAAGGAAGACTTCGCCTCCGGCCACATGACGCAAATCATGGAGGAACGCGGCTGCGAAATGCGGTTCATCGACCCGAACGATTTGCTGAAGGAAAACGATGCGCTACTGATGGCCACCGGCGCGACCAAGCCCTTCGATCCCACCGGCCGTAATCCAGGGCGGGATCTAGACGGCATTCAATTTGCGATGAATTTTCTTACGCGCAATACGAAGAGTTTGCTCGATTCCAATCTCGAGGACGAAACGCACACGTCGGCCAAGGACAAGAATGTTATCGTTATCGGCGGCGGCGATACCGGTGCGGATTGCATTGGCACTTCGCTGCGGCACGGCTGCAAGAGTGTGGTGAATTTTGAATTGCTTGATCAACCGCCTGTCGAGCGTGCCGCGAACAATCCATGGCCACAGTGGCCGCGCGTCTATCGACTCGATTACTCGCACGCCGAAAACAAAGCAAAGCACGGCAATGATCCCCGCGCATATCACGTTCTCGCCAAGGAATTCCTCGGCGACGGCAGCGGCCATGTTACTGCTGTGAGAACCGTTGAGGTTGATTGGGCCAAACCGGTCGACGGCGGCGCGCCGTTCAGCGAAGTGGAAGGTTCAGAAAAGGAATGGCCGGCGGACCTTGTACTGCTCGCCACCGGCTTTGTTGGTCCCGAGTTGGTCGTTGGGGAAATGCTCGGGCTCGAAATCCAAAACCCGCGCGGTAATTGGCAAACTTTTATTGGTGAGCACGGAGAATTCACCACCAACCTTGAGGGCGTTTTTGTCGCTGGCGATTGTCGGCGCGGCCAATCCCTTGTCGTCTGGGCTATCAACGAAGGCCGCGGTGCCGCCCGCGCCATCGACCAATATCTTACCGGTACTAGCCCACTTCCCGCCCCGGGTGTTACGCAAGGTAGCGCACTCGCTGTCGGTTAGATAAGTTGCGCAAGGTCAAGCGCTTGGCCAGGCGGGGGTAAATCACTTAATAGTTTTAGGAGCGGTTCCGGCCAGAGGCCAAGTGCCAAGACAGCGATTGCTAGCAGGCATAGTGTCACTCCCGCCGCCCACCCAATTTTTATCGGTGCAATCGATGAGGCTTTCCCGTCATCGCTGGGGGCGACGAGAAAGGCTTTCAGCACACGCAGATAATAGTAAAGGGACACCACACTCATGATGAGGGCGAAGGCGACGAGCCAGTAAAAGCCGTCGTGCCAACTCGAGGCTTCCGGTGCCGCCTCGATCGCGGCAAAGAAAAGATAAAATTTGCCGAGAAAACCGGCCAGTGGCGGGATGCCGGCCAGCGACAGCACGAACACCAGGAATGCGACAGCCAAGACAGGCGTCGTTTTCCAGCAACCGTTGAAGTCGTTGATTTCCGCGTCGCGTCCCAGCGTGTCGGTCAGCACCGCAACCACCCCGAAGGCGCCGAGGCTGGCCAGCGAATAGACCAGAATATAAAAAATGACTGAGGTGTTTCCCGCTGCGCTGAATGCCACCACGCCGACCAGCAGATAGCCGGCGTTGGCGATGGCACTGTAGGCCAGGAGCCGCTTGAGGTTGGTTTGGCGCAGTGCGCCAAGGTTGCCCACCACCATGCTGAGTACAGCGAGCGCGGCGAGTGCGGGGATCAGGGCTTCCTTGAGTTTCGGAGCGTCGGACACCGGTTGCAACAGGGCGATCAACAGAGCTGCAGCGGCGATTTTGGAACCACTGCCGATCCAGCCTGCCACCGGTGTCGGCGCGTTTTGGTAAACATCCGGCGCCCAAAGGTGGAACGGGGCCAGGGCCAGCTTGAAACCCAGCCCCACGAAAATCAGCAGGTAGGCCAGCACCAGCATTGGAGAGTGTTGCAGGCCGGTCATTTGGGTGAGGTCGAGTTGCTCAGTGGCACCGTAAAGGTAGCTCAAGCCGAACAGCAGAAAGCCGGATGACACCGCGCCGAACGTTAGGTATTTCAACGCCGCTTCAGCCGAGGCGCGCCTGGCTTGATTTAGCACCGTCATCGCGTAAAGGCTCAGGCTGACCAGCTCCAGCGCGACGAATGCGCCGAGCAAATTGCGGCTCGTTACGACGAAGCCCATGCCTAGCGTGGCCAACAGCAGGAGGGCAAAATACTCGCTCACCTGCGGCGTGATCTGGTCGCGCTTGGCCAAGGGCAACACGCCTAGCCCCATGGCATACAGCAGCGCCTTCAACGTCAGCGTGCCGGTATTTAGCACCAGTTGGCCGTCGGCGGTGGACTCCATCACAGGTATCGTCCCGGCGATCTGCAACACGAGCAACGCAAGCCCGGCGATAAGCCCGGTGGCGGAGATCTGGCAGGCTACTTCGTAGCGCTTGGCCAAGCGGCTGCCGCGCAGGCGCGAGTAATCCACCCCCAACGCAGCGAACAACGCCACCACGACCAGCAGGTCGGGGAGCAGGGCCAAGAGTAGCTGTTGATAATCCATGTCGCCGCGTCAGTTGAGAGGAAAGCGCTTGAGCATCAGTTCCAGGCTGGGGGAAATCTTGTCCGTCAACAACCAGGGGCACAGGCCGATGATCAGCGCCGAGCCAAGCAGGATTGCCACGCCGATTTTCTCAGGCAGCGTCATCGCCGGATAACTTATCTCCGCATCGCCGGGATCAGACGTTTTTCGTTCGCGGAAAAATGCCTCGTGAATTTTCACCAGCGTGTAGCCGAATGTGAGAAGGATGCCCAACCCAGCGCCGCCAACGATCCAGCCCGAGAGCGACTCCGACTCCCACGTGCCGATCAGCACATACAGTTCGGAGATAAATCCGCTGAAACCCGGTAACCCCATTGACGCCAGGCCTGCCACGATGAACACCCACGCGATGCCCGGCATACGATCGATCAGCCTGTGCAATTCATCGAGCATACGCGTCTTGGTGCGCGAATAAATCACCGTGCCCACCAGCGCGAAGAGCAGTGCGCCGATTACGCCGTGCGAGAACATCTGTAGTACGGCGCCGGTCATGCCGGTGAGGTTCAGCGTGGCGATGCCCAGCAGCACAAAGCCCATGTGGCTGACACTCGAGTAGCCGATGACGTACTTGAAATCGTCCTGCTTCAGCGCCACCAGTGCGCCATAGACGATGTTGATGATCGCCACCACCGCTACCCACAGTGCCCAGTCTTGAGCGCCCGCTGGCAACAGCCCGACGGCCACGCGCAGACAGCCGTAAGCGCCCAGCTTCATCACCACGCCCGCCAGCAGCATGCTTGCCGCCGTCGGCGCTGCCACGTGGCCGGTCGGTGCCCAGGTGTGGAACGGCCACATGCCGGCCATTATGGCAAAGCCAACGAAAATCAGCGGGAAAATCCATTGCTGAGCCTCTGCCGGCACCTCTCCCTGCTGCAGTTTCAACAAGTTGAACGTCTTCAGCGCCTCGCCGCTGGCGTCCTGCGCCAAAAAGAAAACCGCCAGCATTCCCAGCAGTACCAGCGCGCTGCCGCCGAAGGAATAGAGCACCAGCTTCATCGCCGCGAACTGACGCCGTGCGCCGCCCCAGATGGCGATCAGGAAATATTTTGGCACCACCGCGATCTCGTAAAACACAAACAGCAGAAACAGGTCGAGCGACAGGAACACGCCGTACACACCGCCGATCAGCGTGAAGTAAAAGGCGTAAAACTGGTTCGCACGCGTCTCGAGAGTCCAGCTGAACAACACGCCGCACACCGCCACTAAGCCAGTTACCAGCAGCAGTGGCAGGCTGATGCCATCGTAGCCGGTGATGAAGCCGATGCCGAGGGATGGAATCCAGTCGGCCTTGACCAAGTCCGCGAATTCGCCGCCGGAATAATTAAAATAGCAAACCATCGAAACCGCCAACCCGGTCGACGCGAAGAGCAACGCGATCCAGCGGATTCGCCGGTACGCACTCGATGGCATTAGACCGCACACCAATGCACCTATGAAACTCAATATGATGGTGAGCAGCGCGGTCATGTCAGGGGATAAGTTGGCTGAACAGCAGCCATGTCTTGGGCGAGATGCCGGCCCAGAAAACGAGAATCAACAACGGAACCACGATGAGCGTTTCGCGTCGTGAGAGATCTGGCATCGACAGGTGACGTTCATTCGTGGGGCCGGTGAATACGCGTTGCAGCATCGTGAGCAGGAACACCGCCGTGGCCAGCAGGCCAAGCGTCGCCGCGACCGTTACACCCGGTGCGACGGCGAAAGTGCCGCTAAAAATCAAAAACTCCGCCGCGAATCCCGCCATGAACGGCAAGCCAAGCGAGCAGAATGTGAGGATGAAAAACACCGCCGCGAACCGGGGAGTGACAGCGCTGAGTCCGCCGAAATCATCCCGCCCGCGCAAGCCGCTACGTTCTTCCAACAGGCCAACCAAGTAAAACAAGCCGGCCGCCGCCAAGCCGTGGGCAAACATCTGCAGTATGATGCCCTGTGTCGCCAGCGCGTGTGCGTCCACCTTGAGGCCGTCCGCTGCGATGCCCAGTGCGCCCACGCCGAGAACGCAATAGGCCACATGGTTGAGCGACGAAAAGGCAAGAAGGCGCTTGAGGTCGGTCTGTCGCAACGCGAGGAATGCGCCCCACAGGATCGTCACCAGCGCGAAGGCCATCAGCGTGCCGGCGTGCTGCTTCAGTTGCTCAGGGAAGATGGGGACTATGATTCGCAGGAAACCGTACACGCCCATTTTCGACATCACACCGGTGAGTAGCATGGCCACCGGCGTCGGCGCGGCGGCGTACGCGGGCGCCTGCCAGATGTGCAGTGGCGCCAGCGGCACCTTCACCCACAGCCCGGCGAGCACGGCGCAGAAAATTAGCGGACTGACATCGACGCCCTTTTCGGCGAGCGCGATGAAGTCGAATGTGCCGGTTTCCCGGTACAAAAACAGGAAGCCCAGCAGCATTGCCACGCTGCCCAGCACGGTGAACAGGAAAAAGTTCAGCGCTGCACTGTGCCGCTCCTCGCCTTTGCCGAAGAGCTTGATCAGGAAAAAGGGCGGCACCAGCGCCAGTTCCCAGTAAATGAACCAGTGGAAAAAGTTCAGCGCGGTGAACGTGCCGAACAGTCCGGTAAAGAGTAGACAGAGCAGCACGAAATAGGTGCGCGGC
>Ga0115000_10001405_pt1 | contig 21464 bp, 8 predicted proteins | sample ArcticOcean_MG_C_6_FD_89690 | JGI IMG/M metagenome (GOLD analysis project Ga0115000, IMG submission 89690) | Marine microbial communities from western Arctic Ocean - ArcticOcean_MG_CB8_128 | ecosystem: Environmental > Aquatic > Marine > Oceanic | place: Arctic Ocean: Canada Basin | collected... | reverse complement strand
TTCGATTGACACTTTAATGTTCTCGTTCTTGTTCTCCTTCTCCTTCTCCGTTGATGCTTCTTCTGTTCGTGTGATGCAAATGATGATGATGGTGTTCTTCCACTTTTTTTACGATGCAGAACGAAATAAACCCCACGCGGGGTCGACGTCGTCGTCGTGGTCATTTTCAATGCTCTCTCGTACCTCTCTCTTTCAAAAGTGCGCGTGTGTGTGAAGTTACGCGTGTTATTCTCTCGCGCTTAAAAGTGGATAAAATGCAGGAAAATTCACCTCTCTGCGTTACTAAATAACGATAACTTTGATGATGAAACCCTTACGAAACACGAAGAAGAAGAAGAAGAAGAGAAACGTAGTACTCCTGATGATGGTACTGCTCTTTTTCTCTCTCGCGTTGTTGGTCTCTCAGAAGCATCATCCATTTTCGTCGTCGTCGCACCAAAACAACTACCAGAAAGGATCATCGGATGATGCAAAAGAGGAGGAACCGTCGTCTTTGTCGTCATCATCCGCGGGAGAAAGAGGCGCGTTGTTGGAAAAAAAGGAGAACGAGAACGAGGTTCAGAAGAAGACAGAGCATTACGAATGTCCAGACGTGCACAAAAACTGCGAATACGACGGCGCGGTCGTCCTCGATGGCGTCGCCGTTGGACCAACGAAAAGTATCTCGGACTGTTGTGAAAAGTGCGCGAATACGAGCGGATGCAACGTGTACGTCTTTTGCGACGAGAGTTGGTGCAAAGGACAGTGTTGGTTGAAACGCGTTGAAAATCCAGACGTGGAGAGACCAAAGTTACGGAACGGGGCGACGGAAGGCGACGCGAACGTGCCTTGGACGAGCGGGATGTTGATGAAGGATTTCGTGAAATCCGAAAAGGTAGGGGAGGAGGGCGGAGGCGAGACGCGGATGAAGACTTTGAAGGAGCACGTATCCATTCAGACGCCAGTTGGAAAGTTTACGATTCACTTGAAACCGGAGTGGCACAGGAAATCGGTGGAGTATCTCACAGATTTAGCGGAGACCGAGAACGCGTGTCAAGGGAAGAGTTGCAAGTTGTATCGCGTGGAACCGGGTTTCCTCGTCCAAGGCGTGTTGAGGTCCTTCGTCGTTCGAGCGAACAAAGAAACGTTTCAGTTTCAAAAATTGATGGAATACGGCGACGTCGGGTGGGCCGGAGGCTCCGCTGGGCCGAATTTCTTCGTCTATTTAGGCGAAAAACCAGCCACGTGGTTGAAATTCGACCACACCATCTGGGGCACGGTCGAAGATCCAATCTCGTTAGAGGTGTTGGAAAATATTGTCAAGACGGACAGTCACACGCCGGGAGGGCCGAATACCATGAGGTTTTTGAAAGAAGAGATGCCAATTAGTGTACTTTAGCGCGATGTAGCAGCACGTAGAATTGTAAAAAAGATAGAAATCTAGTACTTATAATAAGCGAAACATTTTTCGCTCGCGAGGACGACGACGCAATGTAAGTAGGTAGTCGCGCGTGCGTCTTCTTCTAAACTATATAAACTAAAACGTAACTATTTCTTTTAAACACCATTTACCCCTCTCTCTGCGTGTGTGCGCGCCTATTTCTTCTTCCCGGAAGGTGGTCCTCCAGGCGGCGGTTTCGGCGGCGGCGGATTTTTTCCTCCTCCTCCTCCTCCTCGTTGTGTTCCACCGCCACCAACATTAAAACTCTTCATCCTCTCTTCGTGCAACATCGCGTCTTTCCTTTTCAATTCGAGTTTCGCCGTATCGTATAAGCTCGATATGTTCTGCATTAAAATCCTATTCTCTTTCGTTACCCGTTCGTTTTCTGTTTCCAACTGTTTGACTTTTGCTTCCAATTGTTCGATCCGTTTCGCGTGCGTTCTCTCGCTCTTCTCCAATCTGTCTCGCGTGACTCGTAAACTTTCTCGCCCGTCGTCGCCTTGACGGGTGACGATGTCGCCGTAGAGTACATCGTCCTCCTCGCTGTTGGACATATTTCTCTCTTATTCTCTCTCTCTTACTCTCTCTCGTCGCGAGTTTAAGAGTGTTGTTGTTGTTGTTGTTATCTACACCTTTTAGGGGAAACTTTAGGGGAATATTTGCCATTACAAAGGATAGACTTTACGCGAGAGAAGACGAAAACCTGACGACGAAGATGATGGAGGAGGAAGACGAGCAGGATGAGATACGAAAAGAAACGAGCGCGACGAATGAGAAGAGCGTCGTGAAGAGGAAGAGCGTGTCTTATTTTTGCGAGGTTTGCGAGAAGAGGTGTCGATCTCCATCCGATTTGGCTGAACACATGCGTATTCACACGAACGAGAAACCGTATAAATGTGATGTGTGCAAGAAGTGTTTTCGTCTAGCTGGTGCTTTGAAAAGCCACAAGCGTATTCACACGAACGATAAGCCGTACAAATGTGATGTGTGCGAGAAGCGTTTTCGTCAATCTGGTGCTTTGCAAACCCACATGCGTATTCACACGAACGATAAGCCGTACGAATGCGACGTGTGCGATAAAGCTTTTCGTGATTCTAGTAATTTGAAAAAGCACAAGCGTATTCACACGAACGAGAATCCGTATGAATGTGATGTGTGCGAGAAGAGATTTAGTCGAGCTGATACTTTGCAAAGCCACATGCGTATTCACACGAACGAGAGGCCGTACGAGTGCCATGTTTGCGAGAAGAGGTATCGTCAAGCTCAAGGTTTAAAGTACCACATGCGCACTCAACATTAGCTCATTTGTATTATAATGAGCTGCTTTTAGCCGCTCTGTTATCTATTATTATAGTCCTAGATGTTCACACATAATGCATCATTGCACATTCATCTCGCGCAGAAATAGACGAAAATTTCCCTTCTTCTTCATCACATCAAAGTGAACAAAACTCTTCTTCAAAGTTAAAAAGGGCTCTCACTCACGACAAAGAAAAGCGCATCGAAAACCTCTCTCTCATACACACACGCGCGAGAAAAGTGTTCCCTCGCGCGCTTTACTTAACGACACGTCATGGCATTTTCGGACCACCACGCGAAAGAGACCCTCCAAGCGGTCGTCTTGTGCGACTTTGACGAGCACCATCACACCTCGGACCATTTCCGGCCTTTATCGCATCGTCGTCGGTCTCGCGCGACGGAGGATGACGAGGAGGGCGACGAAACGTTGTCATCATCATCCGTGCCGAACTGTTTGCTCCCACTCGCGAATGTTGCTTTGCTCGATCGAACGCTGGAGTTTTTAATCTCGAACGGTGCGAAGGAGATATTCGTGGTGTGCGGGAAAAAGCAAAGGGAAGCTCTTGAAAAGCACGGGAAGCGAAGAGGTGGATTTTTGTGCGAGTCGTCGTCGAGCGCGAAGAAAGGGAACAGCGGCGCCGGGGCGAACGCGACCGGGGCTAGGTTTACGATACGGCTTTTGCAAAGCGCGAATTTGGTACGTTTATTTATAGATTTTGATGGCAATTCTCTCTTCTCGTCGTCTTTGCGCTCTCGCGATTGTTTGTTACGTTTGTTCGATGGCGCGCGATGCGAGAGACCGTTTGACTTACCTTTCACACGTATGATAATAACAGGAAACGGTCGGCGACGCGTTGCGATTCGTCGAGCAGCAGCAAGTGATCAATCATGATTTCATTTTGTGCACTGGAGATATCGTGGCGAATGTGGATTTGTCCCGAGCGGTGGCAAAACATAAGCAGAGGAGGAAGAAGGATAAGTTGTGCGTGGCGACGCTGTGTTTCGCGAGAGACGGGAGAGACTCGAGGGAAGGGAAGTTTTGCGAAGCAGAGTTGATGCTTGGGTTAGCGAGGACGAGTTTTGGGAGCTCCGGCGGTTCGAGCAGTAATAAAGAAGAGAGCGAGAACGGTAATAGTAATAATAATAACACGAACAACATCGACAACAAAAACGAAGATGAATTCAAGATTGTCGCGTTTAAAGAATCTAAAGGAGGCGTCACCAAAGCCACAGGAGGTCCGTTTACCATCGACGCCGCTTTATTTAGCGAACACGAAGAAGTGGAAGTAGAAACGAACGCTCGAGATTTACGCGTGGACATTTGCTCGCCGGAAGTTTTGATGTTGTTCACGGACAATTTCGATTACCAATGTATTCGGAAAGATTTTGTGTGCGGCGTTCTCGACGAACGCGAGTTAGGCAACCAGTTGCACGCGCATTTTATCGATTTGGGGAGAGAGTATTGCGCGAGATCGAACGATGCGAGAAGCTTTGGCGCGATTGGAAGAGATGTGGTGAGAGGGTATTGCCACCCGCAAACCATCGATGGAAACTGCGTGCTCTTCGACAACACGAATAAAGAAGGGACGAAGTTTCGAAAGAGCAACTATCGCAGGATTGCAACGGGAAAAGGCCATTGCGTTTCCCGATTCGAGAACTCGTTCGCGGACGACGACGCGACCGTAGATACATCTGCGTTCATTCAGTCGGGATGTGTTCTTGGCAGAAACACGAAAATTGGCGCGAAATGTGTCTTGCGAGACGCGATCATCGGTCAAAATTGTTCCATCGGCTCAAACGTCACCATCACCAACTGCGTTCTCTTTGACGGATGCATCGTCGATAACGACGCGAAACTCACGCACGCGCTCGTCGGTTGCAACGCTAAAATTGGCGAAAAGGCCATCATCCATGCCGGATCCGTTGTTGGTACCGAAGTAGTTATCGGGAAAAACTTTGAGCTCGCCCCAAACTCTCGAATCGGCTGCGTGCCTCAATCGTCGTGCGAGGACGACGATTCGGACTCGGATTCGGACTCGTCGTCGACAATGTCTGGTGAAGATTCGAACGGGTCGCACTTGGAAAGAGACGAGCATCATCATCATCATCACAACGACTTCGAACACTTATACGGTGAAGAAATGGCGAAGAAGTTTGCCGAGCAATTACATTTAGGCCCGGATGAGGAGTGCTCTAACGCTCAATCCGTCGGCGCCGGTGGCAAAGGTTACCGATGGATATGCCCATCGTTTCGAACGAAATCGCTAGTCCCGGGTGTGGTTCCAAAGAAGAGAACTTATCCGAACGAGATGAAAAGTAGCATTAACAAAGTAGGCGAGATTGAAGTCAAAAAAGAAGCGAACGCGCCGGGTGACAAAGACGAAGACAAGGACGACGAAATGGAGGAAGATTCGGATTCCGACTCCGACGCCGACGAACGGCACTTCCACAAAGAAGTCTCGGAAACCTTTTTGAGAGCGTTGCGCGACGATACCATCGACGAAAACGTTACGGTGGAGCTTCAAGGTTTGAAAATGGCTGAGAACAGAACCTTCGCGGATATCGCGCGGTACGTTTTGTGCGCCATGTTTGCGTTATCCATGCCTCCAACTGCCAAATGCGACAAGCAGTTTCGTAAACTCTTTCCAACTGAATTCCCATCCGATGCCAACGAGTGCGTTTCGAGAGTGAAAAAACACGTCAAACGCTACGCGCCGTTGCTCGCCAAGTTTCTCAAATCCGAAGACGACCAGGTGGAAGTGTTGTTAACGTTGGAAGAATTTTGCGCCGAAGAAGGCGCGTTCAAAGACTGTCAAGGGAAACACGTTGCCAACGCGTTTGCAAAGATCTTACATCTTTTATACGACGCCGACGTCCTCTCTGAATCGGCCATTTTAGCCTGGGCGGATGAAAAAGACGACGCGGAGGAGAAAGATTTGGTCTTCTTAAAGAAAGCCGCGCCGTTCGTGAAATGGTTGAGAGAAGCCGAGAGCGAGTCGGAAGACGACGAAAGCAGCGACGACGAGGACTGATAATTGTACTAGAATCTATTATACCTACTTATCTATTCGTAATACAACGTGCACTGATGTCTCCTCTTTAAAAAGCTACATTCAACCTTCCCCTCCTCGACGGGGACCCCTCGTCGAGAGCGACGCCTTCTCCAAAGCCTCTCTCCCGAATCGATGCAACCAAAACCCTTTCCCGTAATTTACGCATATTTCATCTCCTTTTCCAATCCATTCGCCTTTCTTCACTCGGATTCCGCACTTTAAATCCCCCACTCTGTCGCGCTATTCAAAAAACTCCGCGTTCGGCTTTTCCCGAATGCCTCTAAAGTCGTTGCAAAATCTCGCTTCCGTCCCAACTGTTTTCGCACCAACCGTCTCTTTGCAAACGAATACGTGTAATCGCTCTCTTTATCCTCTTCCCCGTTCAAAGTCACGAAACCGTGATAATCAATCACGCGCTCCAAACTCGAGAGCTTCCGAGACGCGAATAATCCGTACGAAGGATACGCCGGGTGGTTCGAATCTTCAACTCGTTTCCCGACGCAGTTTTTTTTCGCCTCTTCTCGCGTGTGTTTGACGGCATTAAAAGTCGATGTTGATTTCAAACGAGAGGGACAGATATCGTCCAAGATCGACGAAGGGATAGATTTGGAGAATTCTAAGGTTTCTATGCGGCGGTACGAAGGTAGTGATGCTGATGATGATGACATCAAAACCCCTTTTCTGTGTAGTTCGTTTGTTCATTTTCCCCTAATAGTAGTACTGTGGAGAAGTTGTGCGGAGAATGACGATGATGGAGCGAAGAGATACGATGTAGCTTATTATTATATTAATATGATAGAGTTATTACATTACAACCAAGATTGCCAGGACACTTCCATGCGCGCTAAATTCTTCGGGTTCAACGCGCTTTCGACCAAATGAATGACACCTTTTTGCACCGATTGCAACTGCTGCGCGTCGTTGCCGCCGCCTTGCGTTTGGGCGATTAAGGACTTCGCGGTTGGAATCGGAGCGATGATTGGTAAGCGTTTCATGGCTTCTTCGACATTCGCTTTGGCCATTTCGTTGACGATAGAGGCGTCGGGTTCGGAGAAGAACGCGGCAGCAGCGGCACTCGTTTTCGCGGCGGCGTCGTTCGCGTCGACGTTTTGTTGTTGCGCTTGCTGCTGCTGTCGCCACGGCCAAATGGTCAACGAGTCGCGGAAGTACACGTCCAAGTGCATGCGCACGTTTCGACCAGGGGTGGCACACGCTTGCGCAGCCGCGGCCATGGTGGCCACAAAGTCACCTTTGACGCCAAACGGCGTGAAGAAGGCGTGCAAATTTCTCGTGAGACGAAACGGCACCGGTTCCGCGTATTCGACTAAACCGTTGGAATCAAAGTTCGGGTAAAAGTCCAACATGAACACCTTGCCGGTATTTTTGGCGAAGGAAATCTTCCTCGGAGTACGTCCACCGATTCTTAACAACGCGGAAACGAACGAAGATAACGCCAGTTGTTGACACAGTTGTCTCTTAAACGTCCATAAGTGCGCGCCATTCGGTAACGTCTTGTACATGTACTGCGAGAAGATGTTCTCGGTGACGTGTTGACTGGCGATATCCATGAACGCTTTCAAGCGCAACTCGAGAACAGCTTCCGGGCCACTGACTTGACCGAGAACGGCTGGATTCAACGCCGCTTTGAAGAGTTCCATCGGAATATCCGGATCGCGTCCGTAACGAGCGCAATTGGCTTCGTAGACTTCCCCGTACGTCCCTTGATTCTTGTCGTCTTCGACCAGTCGAACTTGAGGCCAAGCTGGGATGACCGTCGGCGCGTAGAATGTCAAGTTTCGTCGTCTCGATTGCGGATGGCGTTCCATAACCGCATTCAAAGCTTCCAACAATTGCAACGTACGCTCTTCACTTCTTGCCTGGGGCGTCAAGGACGTTTGCACCGCAAACCTGTGCTCGGTCCCATCCGCGGCGACAAACGTAATAACGCGGTGCGCGTTGCCGTGTCTGCGAACGACGTCGACTTCAGAATCAATCCATACCAATCGATTCCGCGATTTTGCGTGATCTTTTGCCGCTGAACCAGAGGCTGCTGATGCCGCCAACGCGGCCACTTCCGCTTTGTGGGAACCAGGCACCTCGACTTCGCGAAATTGCACGTCTCTTAATTTTGGTAATTCGTCCTCCAATCGCAAACAATTCGGAACGCGTCTCTCGACGTCTTCGCTCAATTTTCGTTTCCATTTTTTCAACTTTTGAATCAATTGCTCCAACGTTTTCGGAAACGTATCCTTCGCTGATTTCGACTCCGGGTCCAAATCTTGTTCGTACTGAGATTTATACTCCTTCACGAACTCGGCGTGTTTGGAAGACGTGTCCGGAGAGAAGCACGCCTTGGCGACTCCGGCGAGTTCTTTCTTGAACGGCGCCGGAACCTCAGACGTTGTAGCGCACGGGTACTTGAAAGATCGGTGTAACAACGTGTGTACGACGACTAACAAGCGCTCCTCCGGCGCGCAGCCGAATCGAGTGCACAATTCGCTCAATAAAACTTCAATTTCAGCGACCAAGTTGCCAAACTTTGCGCGAAGTTTATCGACCGTTTCTTTCGCCGCTTGAAACACCGCGCGCGCTTCGGCCAAAGACGACTGCGCTTTCTTCAAGGAAAGCTCACGATTTTTCTTCTCCTCTTCGTCTTTAGGGACAGGAGTATTTTCGAGTTGGTTGTACGTTTGCGTTTTTCGCGCCAAAGCGTCTCGTCGTTCGAGCAAGAACGTTCGCAATTGGTAATATACCGCTTGCGGGTGCGCGCACGCCAATCGAGTCAACACCGCTTTGGCGTGCGGCGCTTCCGGTCTGAGCAAGACTAACAACAACTGCGGGATCCAGTCTATCCAAACCCATAATGGGATGGCATCCACGTGTCTTTGCAACGCTCTGCCGACTGCCACGGGATGCTTTGAAAAGCCCAACGCGTGAATAATCTTCACCACTCTCTTCCCGTGATCCTTGGGCGAATGTTTAATGGATTGTAAGACGCACGTCGCCGCTTGCTCGGTCCAAAAGGCTGCTTGGCCTTCGATGGGAGTACCGTCGGCGTTTAACTTGCCCGTGTTTGCACTACCATTTGCTTCCTCTTCCGCGTTCGCTTGATCCGCTCGCATTTGACAATACTCACCCCACGTGTTCCAAACTTCCGGTAACTGCGCGCACAAGGACACTGACGTGGCGTAACTTTCGTGCGCGCCGTCGACGTCGCCTAATCGCTCTTGGAACTGACCTCTCAAGTGAAAGAGTTTCGCTTGATGATGCGGGGCGAAATATTCTAAAGACGTCGAATCGAGCGCGTTCAATCCAGACACGGCTTCGTCTTCGATGTCTAAATACGCTCTCGATTGTTCCGAGAGTTTTACGAAAGCTTCCTGTACTTCCACGTGCGGCCGTTGCGTGGAGAGAATGCTCAAAGCCACTTCCGGCAAGTTGTGCTTTCTGGCGATTCGAGCAAACCTGTTCACCGCCCACGCTCTGTCGCGCATGCCCAACTGGTCGAGAGAGTGACCCGTCGCGTGCGACGCAACGTTGGGGTGTACCTCCTGGATGCTCTTTTGTGCTCCTGCAATCATGTCATGCATGAATCCTCGCCACGATAACACTTGATTGTGCCATGGAATCGGATCCCAATCGTTTGGCGTCCGTAAACGCCACGTTTCCAAAACGTCCTGCACTAACGTTCGCGAATGTTGTGGGTTCTGGTGCCCCGGTCTGGTGCAATTCGCGAGCTCGTGCATGACTTTCCGAGACTCCTGGATTTCTGTGATGACGTGAAAGGCGTGGAGCATTGGGACGTGGCAGTTCGCGCCCGTTTCCGGTAAAGACCACCAACGATCCAACGCTCTCTTCACGGCAGCTGCCCAATGCTGTTCGGCATCGCGAATGCGTCCGGTGTGTAAACGAGAGTACGCGCGAACACACATAATCTCTGCCGTTTCTTCAACTTCAGATACTTGTCCAGGAGGCAAAATGTCCCTCAACGTGTTCCATTCGTTCAATCGCCAACTGGTGTGACATTGCAACTCGCCGTGGTTAACGGATTTCGCGAAGTCAGCAAGTAAGTCCCACTGGTTCAAATGTTGCGCGCACTGAATCCACTGCGCTTCCCAATTACACACTTCAGTTTTAGACACACCGGATAACTGACCGCTGGTGGCATTTTGCATGCCTTGAAAGAAGACGTCTTGCGCTTGCTGCCAGTGACCGTGCTGCGCGAGAGCGAGACCGGCGCGCGTGACATCTGCGGCACATCTTTGACGCCATAAACCGACGAGCACGTCTCCTTCATCCAACAGGCGATACAATTCAGCCAACGCGTCGAAGCATCGGTTTTCTTGCGGGTATCTAACGACATGGTTTTCCAATAACGCGATGGAAATGTGCCATGCGTTGAACTTACCGCCCAAGAATTTAATCAACTCCGAAGGGATTTTCGGTTGCGGCTGGGATAAGGAGATGCCTTCCAACAACGCTTGAATGACGTTTGGACGCACGGCCGCTTGTCGTTGATGGTATTCTTTCGAAAGCAGCCCGATCATGGGTTTTGCCAATTGTAATTGCTCTTCGCGTTGTAAGGTTTGCCAAACGATCGGGAAGATGAGAACCCAGAGGTAATAAGCGACGTGCGTGTTGCGTTTGCCAACTTTACGAAGCGGGGCTACCAAATCAGAAACGCGGAGAGCACCACTTTGTTTGATAAACTTCGAGTGACGCGCGAATAATTCCGCGATTTCGTCGACGTCTTTCGCCGACGACGATGCTTTTTTACCCTTCTTCGTGGACGCTGGCGCAGTCTTGTTACCATCCGGCGGTCCAGGCGGAGGCATCTTTGGATCTTCCGAGTCCGGGAACAGACCTGCGACAACTCCAGAGTTTGGCGCTAGCGTGACTTTTTCGTCCTCCGCTAATAGCTGTAAGATCAAATCCAAACCTTGCATGAGCCAAAACGTATCCGCCATGGCATCCCATTCTTGCACGGTGACGATATATTGCAGACGCAGAAAGAGCGACTGCCCAATCGCGACGTCGTACAGCTGGAAGAACTTATCCTTGAACAGTGGGTTCCGCGTCCGTAAGCCAAGCAAGTGTTGACGTTCGACTTTTGCAAACACCTCGCGTCGAAGGATTTCGTCGTGTTTCCCACCCGGCGCGCACAGTTTATAAATAGCGCCTAAGAGTTTGTTCTCCCAATCCTTCGTTTGCGTGGCTTCGAGACCCATGCGAGTGAGCTGCGCCATCTTTGAAAGAAATAAAACGGTTTCTTTATCGCTAAGGCTACCAATACGGCGTTTTTTCGGTTTCGAACCAGATATACTGGTGGAAACTGGGGGTGTAGTAGTAGCGGCTGCCGTCGTCGTCGCCGTCGTCGTCGTCGATATTTTACTTGCAGTCTCGGTCACTTGGGTCGTCACCGCCGAAATTGTGTACGATCGCAACGGATCGTACGGCCCTAAAGCCGCATCATCGACCCAATCGCACAACGCGTCTAAGATGGCAACCAATACCGCACCGTGCGTGCCTTTATCGTTGACCAATTGCAACAACATCCGTAAGAATAATTGCTTATGATCGATGACGCCAGCTGCGACGACGCGAGAGGCAACCGCTCTAACGCACTCCGCCACGCAGTGCGCGACGGAACCATACTCGGCGACCGGAGCGTTTTCTTCTTTTAGCTTTGAGCTCTGCGAACGGTTTCGCGAGGATTGTTGTTGCAGGATGCGTTGTTGCTGTTGCGCGGTTGAAACTGAATTTAACTCTTGCGTCAACCTCGACAACAATTTGATCAGCGCCGGCAAATAGCGATCCAAAGCCTCCGGACACTCTCTCCCGAGCTCAACGAGCAAGACAAGGACGCCGGATAAAGAAGGACTGTTTGCCTGCGAATTCGGCAACGCCGGTTGGCCCGTGATTGCGGCACCGATTCTCTTCGCGCACGTCTCATCAATTTTCAAACGAAGAATTTTCGCCTCGGGAGATAACAACGCCGACGCCGAGACTTGCGTCGGCGGTTGGCCTTGGGAACCCGTATTCGCTGCAGGCGCGGGCGGTTTTGCATCCGTATCCATGGGTTCAGTCTTGACGGCGACTTTATCGTCGCCGTCTTTCTTGTCGCCACCATCGGTACCATCGCCGTCTTTGTTCTTCGACTGTTGCTGATCGCCCGGCGCCGCCGCTTCCGTTTGCTTCGCAACCAATTCTTCCGGCGTGCGCATCTTCTTCGTCATCGCCGTAGCGACCACTTTTGCGAGCATTCTGTGCGTTTCCGCGGAAATGCTCGACACGCATGGGTCGATAAATTGCGCGATTTGATTGACATTCTGTTCGACAAATCCTTCAACTTCGCACTCGAGCGCCAAGTCGAAAACGACCAAACCGGTACCCAAAGCAGACGAGGAATCTTGTCCGGCTTGTTCTGCCAACGCCAATAGTTTGTCGATAAACGTAAACTTTACGCGCGCAGTTTTCCAAATCGTCATCGCGCGTTTCAGTAACTTCAACGTTTTCGCGTTGAGTTCCTTCATCACTTGATCTTTACCTTCGCCAGTTAAAAACGCCATGCGCACGAGAAAGTTCACGGTGATTTCAGCCATCGCCGGGGACGGCGAAAATTCCGGTTCGTTGTTATCCGAAGCGGTGCCACCAGCGACACCGGTTAAAGACGGTTGAGTGAGTAAAGAAGGCGCGGATTTGAGCATTGCAGATTGGATGTTACCATCAGGCGTGCCTTCTTTCTTCGAGGGTTTCTTCTTCTCTTCCTCTTCCTCTTCTTCTTCCTCTTCCTCTTCTTCTTCTTCTTCGACTTCCTCCTCCTCTTCTTCTTCCTCCTCGGCTTCTTCGGATTTCCCCCGACGACTACCTCTGGTTGCTTTCTTCGCGGTAGTTTGTTTTTTCGCGGTCGTAGCGGCTTTGCCTCGCGTGCCTCGCGTGGATGGCGCCGGAGAAGAGTCCTTCGCGCTCGTCTTTGCTTTTTTCGCCGCGCGACCACCTCTCGTCGCTCTCGTGGACGGTTTCTCTTCTTCTAACTCTTCTTCAGACTCCTCATCATCTTCCTCTTCTTCAGATTCCTCTTTCTTCGCCGCTGCAGCTCTGCCACGCTTCCCGCGGGTTGTCACGGCAGTCTTCTTTTCTGGCGTATCTTCCGCTTCCGAGTCGTCCTTCTTCGCGCCTCTGCGCTTACCGCCTCGGGTAGATTTTCTCGGCGTCTCTTCCTCCTCTTCCTCTTCTTCCTCTTCCTCCTCTCCTTCCTCGTCGTCGATGGCTTCAACTTTCTTACCACGAGCACCACCGCGTGTTGGTTTTTTCGACGCCGCGGCGGTAGCTTTACCACCTTTCTTCTTCTTCGATGCGGATTTATCGTTCTCGTCGTCTTCACCATCCGAGGCATCTTGCATGTCTTCGTCTTCCTTGCGTGTTTCTTCCTCTTGCATCTTGTCTCGCGCGGCTTTTTTCGATGCTAAGAACTCTGCAGGGTCCTTGCGACGATCTTCCCAGTTCAAAATCAATTCGACCAAGTTGATGGAAACGATGCGATTTTCGATCGGCGCCGAGGACGGCAAACCTAATCGCGACAGGGAGTTGACCATTTGGGGTACAAACTGCGCTCTGGACTCGTAAAAGTGTGATTCGTGATCAACGATTAAGTTCCACACGTGAATCAAGTGCGGCACGGAGTGACCTTCCTCGACCAAAATTTTCTTTGCGTATCGAATCCAAATTGGATACTTGTGATCGCCTCGCGGAAGTCGTTTTGGTAACGCAGGCACTAAAGCGTCGAGCGCAATCTTGACCAACTCCTTCGCATCCGGTTGACATGCACGAAGAAGCGCAACAAAGACTTGCAAAATAATCTTTTCCGGTGCTTGATACGCTTCTAAGAAGTAGCACACGTTGACGAACGCAAATTGCTTCGACGCGCGGTCTTCCCGCTTCAAGTGGTTCCAGCCAAACTTGATCAGCTCCTTTCGATGCTTGACGAGATCGTCTGGCAAGCATCGAATAAGTAACGTCGCAAGTTGCAGAAGCTGAACCCGGAACTGTTCGTTGAAGAATACTTGCGTGGGCAACTCGTCGTCCACGTAATCTAAAATGTCTCCGACGATGCTGGACACCGCGTCTTCGTTGACAATCAAACGCGCCTCGGCGAATTTCTTAGGACTCTTCGAGCATCCTTCCAAGGAGCTCGTCAACATCGGTAAGACGACGAGCTTCAAGTTTGCTACTAAGGCGTCGGCATCTTTCGCAGTATGTTCCTCGTCCGCGTCTTTTTTCGAAGCCGCTTTGAACTTGGCTTTGAAATCTGATAAGAAGAATTCTAAAATAGCTCTCTTCTGCTCGGGTTTGTAACTCCCACCCACGCGATCGGAGATGAATTCTCTCGCAAACGTCAAATCGACGCACGTTTTTGTTGACATGATTGGTAAAATACCGAACAAGAGTTCGACTTCGCCCATGCGATCGAGGTCGACGCACCTCAAAAAGCACTTCACTATTCGCTTCGACTCCAAAAGTTCAGACAAACTCAACATCTCCTCTCGGCGAAGACGCTCGAGTCGTCCCGGATCGTTCCATCGCTTCCACAAAGCATCGCGAATACCCGCTCGAGTTCTTTCGCTCATATTTGGCATCATCTTGAGCATAACGCAGCACAATTTGATGGCGTTGAACGAGGCCAAGTCGCATCCGGAACCGATGCCGGAAAGTCCCATTGCTTTTGCGCGAGCGATGCGCTCCTCCGGAGAAATCTCGACGCGTTGCGCCGGAGAATTTTCGCCGTCTTGCTTCGCTCCATCTACGCCCGGAGAGTTCGAAGCGCCCGCCGCCGCAGCTTGCGCGAGCTGGGCCGGGGTCGAACTGCTCGGGAGGAAGTACTTTTTGTTGAACGAGTTATCGAAAATCTTTTCGTAATTCGCCTCCAACTCCCATAAAATGTTGTTCCCTTCGCTGATGCGAATAGTTTCCAAAAAGCGGTTAAAGTGTTGCGGTTGATCCAATCGAGCGACGTAAAAATCCACAGTGTCCTTCGCGTACCGGGCTAAAAATTTAGTCAACGGTTTGCGATACAACGAGTGAACGTTCGAGTGCACACCGATTGGCGGCAATGCGTTCTCGAGTTGAATGTTGAGCGTAACGAGTGGCTCCAGGAACTTTCTCGCGGCGTTTGGAAGCAAATGAAACAAGTTTACAGTCGCCGCGGCGATCCGAGGATCGCGCGCATTTGGTTCCAACCACAATCGTAAATGTTCCAAGAGTTTTTCGCCTAACGTCGGATTGAACCAGTTCGATAGTAACTCCAAAAGTTTCTCCAAACCAACAAGCAACGGCAACGTTAGGTTTTCGGGGCGCGCGAGAGAGCCGAGAATCGGTCGTAAAGACGATTGCAAAAGCTCTTTGCTCAGACTTTGCTGATCGACGACAACGTTTAGGCCGGCGACGGCTATTTCGACAATTTCCGGAGTTCGGCTCGTCAAGGACTTGAAGAAGACGTTGACGGCTTTCTCTGTAGCAGCTTCAAAAGCCTTTTGCGAGTCTTCCGTAGGAAACTTGATGGCGCTTTTCCTCGTGACGAGCGTACACATCAAGTGCGCGCATGACGCGAGTAACGCCGCTGTCACCGAGATTTGCGAACATGAAGTCAAGGAAACAAGCGCTTCGTTCTTGTTCGGAATGGCCGTTTCCAATGTCGCCGATAAAGGCATCTTGATGTTGGCCTCGCTTTCAGCGATGAGCAACGCGTCGCCAAAGAGCTCTAATAGCTGTGCCGAGTATTGCTTGATCAATGGCGCGTGAATCTCGAGTTTCATGCAGAAATCAATCACGCGAACAGTTTGAATCTGCTCCTCGATGTGCCGCGATCCGAGAGGACGGGACAGGATTCTCGCGATTCGCGCCGGAGAGATATTCAAAACATCTTTAATTTTAACTTTGCACTGTCGCGAAATGTCAATTAAAGCCTTCTCTACCGCCGGTCGAACGTTTTGCGCGTCCGAAGTGGAAGCGACAGCATCGGCGATGACATTCACGCCCGCCTCAACGCCCGGTTCGGCGTCCTCGCCTCTTGGAATACTTCCAATTGGCAAGCACACGTCAACGAGCTTATAGAGAACCTTGGACGTCCTTTCAATCTCCGGCGCCGCGTGCTTTGGCAAGCCACGCAAGGCTCGGAGCAAGCACAACGCAATCTTTGCCATGTGTGGACGAATGATACTTCTTGGAACGACGTCTAAGAGCATGTCGATACCTTCCACTGCACCGGACGTAGATTGCCAGGCGGTTTTGAAAGCGCAGTGACACAAACGCGGGATGAGCGCGTCGACGAGAACGGCGAGCTTTTGCGGCGGCTTCGCGTGCGGACGGTTGACGTATTCCGGCACAGGTCGCTCTTTGATATTCGCCGGGTCAGCTTCTGCTGCGTCTGCGGCATCGTCATCCGCCGCCGAAGCTTTGGCGCCGCGGCCGCCTTTCTTCGTCGTCTTTTTAGAGGAAGCCTTTTCATCCGCCTCATCTTCGTCATCGTCTACGTCCATGGAATCTGCCGCGCTTGCTTCGAGTTGTTTTTTATTACTCTTCGGGTATTTCTTCAACTCCACTTTGTTCAAATCTTCGCAATCTTCTTTCGATAAGAGCAAAACGGTGTCGACGAAGGTTTTCATCGCCGCTAAAGCTGCTTTCACGTGCGCAACTTGTCCACATTCCATGGTGTCTACGAGTGCATCCAGAAATAAAATAGCATCAATCTTCTTCAAAGCAGTCACAGAAACTGGCTCGGAGGAAGGAGAAGACCCTCCTTTCTTGTCGTTCTTACCATCGGTAATCGTGTTGCCACTACTCGCAACGCGAACGATATCGCCGTTGAACAACATCGCAAAGTGCTCGGCTACGGATTCAACGAATCCGGCGTTCGCCTTCTTGAGTTCAGGATCGGCTTCTGCAGACACAACAGCAACGACTAAAGATTTCATCACGCGTTCTTCGGCAGCTAGTTGCGTCTTCGTCTTGTTGCCTAAAGTTGCCTGGGCGCGAAGGTTTGCTTCGCGGTCGTTTTGTCGTGCGTCTTCCGTAGCGTCATCGACTGACTTCGTCCACCCGTTCAATACTGCCGCCTCGACCGCAGCACGAATGGTCTTTTCGATATCGTCATCACCGTCGCCATCGACATTCATCGCATCGTCGTCTTTATCTTTCTTCTTCGCGGAAGCCAAGTCTTTGGCGACACCCGAGGATACGTTTATGACCGAAGACAAGCACACGCGCAGAAACGCCAACGCTTGCTTTCGATGTTCAATTAACGCTTCGACATTGCTACTATTCATGGACGACGACGTAATCGCCGGCAATACCCGCGGAGATTCTAAAATTCCGCGCATAAGAGCTATGCATCTATCAAAAGGCACGAGAAAACTTGTTTCCGGTTTGAATGTCAAAATCATGCGCAAACCGTGCTCGGGATTCTCCTTAGCTTCGAGTTCGAGCGGTTCTTTGAGAAACGCACGATTTCTACCGCCAAGTTTACCCAGCAACTGCATAGCTTTTGCGCCAAACGGAGATCCAGACTGTTGTGGCTTAAGCATAGACCACAACGCAATCATCAAAGGCGTCTCGACCTCAGCTATGCACGGATCGAGGAAGTCTGGATTGAGCGAGTCCACCCAAAATTCTAACGTTCGCAAACCGAGCAAATTCAATTCACTCGTCTTCGATTCTAAAGCTATGCACAAAGGCTTCGCGAGCTTTGGCAAGTGTGGGAGAATTGACGACAATCTACCCGGCAAAGTCAAACATAATTCTACAATAGTGTCATGGAGCTCGTGCGGATCTGGACCGTTCAGGTACTTCAACAACGCATCGAGACACGTCGGTAAAATGGGAAGCACCTCGCGATAGAGCAAATCAAACTTCGCCTGAGCGAGTGCTCGGAACAAATATCTAAGCAATCTAACATACGCCGATGGATTTTCAATTTCACGCATTGCTTTCAAACATTTCTCGACGATGGGGATGACGTATGGAGACAGCATGGCCTCGCAGTTGGAATATTTCGAAACCGCGTGGAGCAACAAACTAAATAGTTTCAAGACGAGCTGCGCCGGCGGTGATTGCGGATCTTCGAGATGTTTAAGTTTATCTCTGACTAAAAGCATCGCGAGGCAATCAGCAAAGTATCTCGAAAGGTTCTGATTCTGCAGCAAAAGATGCGGAAGCTGCACCATCGGCGCCAAGTCGAGCATTCCTTTGAAGAGGTCATCAAATCGAATGCACGCAATATCGAGAAAGCATCGCGGGTCGAGCACTGCAAAGACTTCGGCGACATGCGCACACATTTCAGCACATTCCGCGCCGCGGTACAAAGCTAAACATTTCACGCCGTTCTTGACAAATGCCGAAGTGCGACGAAGCTCAGGCTCGGTGAGGCCAGGGCGAAGCGGTGAAGACAACGCCATTAACGCCGCATTGTTGTTTTGCGTTTGCGTTTGTTGCGCTCTAAAATTCGTAACCGACCAAAGAAGTGTTTTCATACCGATGAAAAGCGTCTTGACGATGGCCTTCGTATCTGCGAGTTCTTTCAGCCTTTCGCTGGAAACGTCAAGTTTCACTTCCGGTTCGTTTTCTTCTTCTTCTTCTTTTCCTTTGTCGTCGTCGTCGTCATCGTCGTCGTCGCTTACTTTGCCTCCTTTTTTGCTTTTACCGCCGGCTTTCTTCTTCGAGGACTTTTTTGCCGACGTGGAAACAATCTCAGCACCCTCCTTCTTCTCCGCGATAGCAGCGGCACTTTTCTTTATGCTCTTGGCATTATCATCTTTTGTCTCGTCCTTGCCCGACGGAGAGGAGGAAGTGGACGGAGTCTCTTTCTTTTCGTCGTGCAAATGCTCGACCAATTTCAGTAAAGTCTTCAACCTCGGACGCAAAGTTCGAAATTTCGTGACTGTGGCGTCTAAAATCTTCACCAAAAGAGCGCGCGCTTCGTCAGCGCTCCCCGGCGTCGTTTCTGCGCGTCGACGGAAGATAGATTCAACCAAATGATGCATCAATCTCGCGCAAGTCATCTGAACACTCAACGGTAATCGTTCGTCTTGCATGTTTGTCGAAAACACGTGCACGGTCTTACGAATCTGCGGCAAAGTAAGCTCCGCGCGCATGTGATGGACCAATTCCGCTAGGAAACTGTACGCCAAAGGACGCAAGGTTTCCGCGCACAGGCGACCGGTACCAACCAAAGCGTGCTCGTCTAACAACGAGTCCAAATGTTGAAAGAAACTGCGACAGAAATTCTGCGCCGACAACGCGTGTCTCGTCGCCACCAACAACTCCTTTCTCGTCGACACGACATCCGGGCACGTCTTCAACAAATCAACAACCGCCAGTGAAATTTCTTGTTGGTATGGAAGTACCAACTGCGCGTGTCCTCGCACCAGATATGTGATAAAACTGATCGTTTTCACCTGCGCGGATTTCAAATCCGCGAATCTTTCGCGAAGTTTGACGCTCTCTTTAAATACCGTTCGCGAAGTTTGCGCCGAGCACGTCTTTGTCATCGCCGGCAAGAGTTTCTGCACGGCATTTTGCACTACGGAAGGATATAATTGAAACAAAAGCATAACAATCAGCGGACATTCCGTGCACACTTTGAAAGACTTTAACGCCGGAATAGTCGCCGAGTCGTTCGCCGCCGCCGCCGTGGTCTGTTCCGCGGAGACTTCATCTTTTTCTTTCGCATCTTTCGACGACGTACCTCTCTTACCTTTCTTCGTGCTCGCCGCCACAGATTTCTCTTCCTTCTCTGCGTCTTTCATCTCCGAGTCTCCATCCGCGACTTCTTCGCCGCCTTCGCTCCCAAGCACCTCCGCCACCGTTTGCGGCACGTTCCCGAACACCTCCCCGGCAAACTGCAAAAACTGCGTCGCTTTCTCCTCGCTCCTCGGCCTAAAATTTCTGTGCACGTCGAACGCAATCCTCATGCACACCAACGCATTCTTCTCGTTCTCTTCTCTGAGAGGCGTCAAAGCGCACTCCAACAACTGACTCTCGTACGGCCTCAACACTTCGTTATGCGGTAACCGCGAGAGGATTTCATATATAACGTTTCGAAGTCTATTCGATTCGTCTTCCCCGGTGTCCGCGCCGTGCGTCGGCGGGTTCGCCTTCAACAGTTTCGAGAACACCTCGAAGTACGCTTTCAACCAGTTGACGTATTCACTCGTGTGCGCGATTTCGATGCTCGCTCGCACTTCGCTCGCCAACTCCAATTGCTTCGCCGTCGTGACGTTCGAAGCGAAGAATTTCTCCGCGTGTTCGGCGAAGTTTTTCGGGACCACCATTTTGATGATAACTGCTCTGAATTGCGCTCAAATTTGCCTCTTTTTCCTCCTCTTTTGTAGGCGTCTGCTCTCCTTCAGATGGGTCCGTTTGAATTCTCAATTTCGATCGAAATCGTAAACTTTTTCTTTTAATTTACCCTCTGTTGAAGCGTTTGAAACGAAAATTTGGCCTCGCCAACAGGATGAATGCGATCGTTCTGAGGTGGTGAAATCGATTTCAGCGCGATTTAGATCGGTTCACGTGGTTTGAATCGCGCAAAAGTTCTGATGGTTTTGGGAATTTGAAGCCCCATCTCCCTTTTAAACCTAAGTTAGAGTTTAGTATTTAGGGTCTGTAAGAGTTTTGGGTGGGCTACCAAGAATAATACGAATGACAATCTATTCTTACACTCTACTACTAACTATCATAAATCTACTTCCAAAAGGTAAACGTGCTCGATTTGAACCCTCTTTTCTTCCTCTCCAACTCTTTCATGACTAAATGGAACGCGTCGTCATCCACGGCTGGTTTCTTCCACGCGACGCTCGGCCAGAACTTGGCCATCGCTTTGCGTTTGCGTTCGACGACGTCGTCCGGGACAGATCGGAGGATATCGATGGTTTCTAAGTGTCTCTTTTCGGGGATTTTGATGGAAACTTGGCGCCAGTCGAAAAAGTTTTCGTACGGGAACTCGATTTCGTCCGCGATGATGACCGGGATGCACCCGACCATCAGCGCTTGGTACGCTCTCAACGTCCACGGCGACCAGCCTCGAGGACAGAGACAGAAAGAAGAGGCGCGCATTTCTTCGCGGTAGCACGTTTTATCGCATGAGCTGTGTTGTTCTGTGAAAACGACGTCTTTTATATCCTTAAACGCCTCTTTCATTTTAATCCGTATGCCTTTGGAGTATTGCTTCCCGAGTTTGTTGGCGATGGTGCCTCGAAAATAGGCGAACGTTTTCGCGCGTTTCACTTCTTTTTGTTTCCGCAAAGATCCCGACCAGAACGCTTTTTCCGGTTCTAAACCCGGAATGACGATATCTTTCCACGTGTTGAACTGCTCAGACAACGATCGGTCGCCCTCGGGAGTTAAAAAGATGGATTTCTTGATGTACCTTTTCCAATCTTTGAAAATGTGCGGCCCTCTCGCTCCCGCAAACGTAAACACGTGGTCTCTTCCTTGCGTTCGATTCCAAAACGGATACTGATCCGTCACCAGTTTCATCGCTTCCAACCACCACGCGTTCGTTTCTTGCAAACCCTTCTTCGCCCCTAACGTGGCTATATTCTCAAACAACTTACACTCGCCGTACACGGGCACGTAAAAAAACTCCGCCTCTAACGGATCCAAAGTATACATCTTCGATTGCATGATATTCGCATGAA
>Ga0115000_10001404_pt1 | contig 21467 bp, 22 predicted proteins | sample ArcticOcean_MG_C_6_FD_89690 | JGI IMG/M metagenome (GOLD analysis project Ga0115000, IMG submission 89690) | Marine microbial communities from western Arctic Ocean - ArcticOcean_MG_CB8_128 | ecosystem: Environmental > Aquatic > Marine > Oceanic | place: Arctic Ocean: Canada Basin | collected... | reverse complement strand
GATTAATAGCATAAATTTAAAATTCATCAATTAGTTCTTCTTTCTGCTTCTGCAATTACATCTTTGAAGAGATTAATTATACTTATTTTATTAATTTTTTCTGTAAGAAAATTAGGAATAGATCCACCGGGATCCATAAATAACCTATAGGATATTTTAATTCTATTTTCATCAACACTATCCATCAACCAAATACCTGCTCCATATTTTAAGTATATAATATCACCGTTACTTAACGATTCATTATCTAATAATTTTGTGTCTTCTTCTAACAAAAACCATTTCACTAAAGTTTTTGAATCTCTGATATTTATTTCATTTTTGATTAATTTAAAACAATAGTGTCTATCATTAATAAATGGAAAATTGATTGGAATAAATTGATATCCAACTACAGCGCTACTATCTCTTTTTAATTGTTTAGTAACCATTTTGCTAGAGCTACTTAAAAAAGATTCATAATTTTCAACATCCATTAGTACCTCTTGAATACCTAAAGGTGAAACAGAGGTTTCATAGCTAACCATTACAGCATTTAAATTTTGATCTTCAATATTTTTAGTGAATAATTTATATCCTTCAATTTGATCAATAATTTCCCAACCTTTAGATGTTTCAAGTAATTTATAAAGTTCTACAGGTTCTGTATTGTTTTTCTCTGAACTAGCAAAGACTATTTGAAAAATAAAAATTAGAATAAATTTAAAAAAAACCATATATCACTGCTCCAACTAATTTTTAACCAAAAATTGTACTTGATTTTATATAGATATATTAAACTAAACAAGCATAAAAGCGTTATGAGCGTTTTTATCTCATTATTTTATAGAAACTAGAGTTGAGTTTCTTTCTCAAAGAACTTATTAATAATTAATATTTTAAATATATAAATTTCAAATCAAACTCCAATCATTTGAAAAATTTATTAATTACTATTAATTATCGAGAGGATTGTCAAGGCGCTGATTAATCCAATTGTTTAATCCATAAAAGATTATAAGAACAATACCCCACTGCACTAAACAAGTAGCAACACTATAATAATTTGTAGGGTCATACCAATCATCTGGAGCATAAACTGTTGCTGATAACCACATCCACCAACTAAAAATAGTAATACCTATTATGGGTACAACGTAATTAATTACTGGTGCCCACCAAATAGGGAAAGCCCAATCATCTTTACTTTCTGCGCTGATTTCAATAATTATACGACTTAAACCATATTTAATCGCAGCAAAAGCTACAAAAACACCTGCAAGCATAAGTGCAATGCCCCAAACAAAATCCTGATTACCTAAAATTTCTAAATTATTAGCAGATGGAATACCCATAATAAAACATACTCCTACAATCCAACCAACTGCTGTGGATCGCTTAACACCAAAATCGATTAGATTTCGAACAGCTAGTTCAAGCATTGACATCAAAGATGAAAAACCAGCAAATGTTAATCCAAGAAAAAATAAGATCGCTAAAGGTTTCCCAAATGACATTTTAGCAAAGAGTTGAGGCATCCATATAAATGTTAAGCCTGTAGATCCAGGACCAGAAGCTTTCATAATCTCTAAAATCTCAGGTTTAGACATATTCATATCATTTCCAAGAATTGAAAATACTGTGCTAAAAATCATAATTGCTGCTAACAATGATACAATATTGTTCCCAATTGCAGTCATAAATGCATTTTTAATTATTCCATAACGTCTTCGAATATATATAGCATAAGTCATGAACAGTCCCCAACCAGCACCTGTATCCCATGCATTTTGTGTTAGAGCATCAAGCCAAATTCTAGGATCTTTTAATTGAGACCATTCCGGTGTAAAAAGGTAAGAGACTCCAGCCATTGAGCCCGGTAAAGATAGTGCTCTAAATACACAAAGTAATACAATCGCTAAAAGTGTAGGAATTAATACTTTATTTACTTTTTCAATTGAAGAGACACCTTTATAAATGGCAAGCCCTCCAATGCTCATTGCAATTCCATGAAACATAATTGGAAAAGAACTGTTTTGAAAATTATTCCATAGTTCCCAAGAACCATCTGTTGTCACAGGTAAATCTGAAAAAGTCATGCTCCCGAAATAATAAATATTCCAACCCACAACCACTGAATAATAGAAAGCAATCGCCGCTGCAACAAAACCTATAAATCCACCTAAAAATGCAAATGGCTTACCCATGAAATGTACAAATGCTCCCACTGTACCTTTCCTTGAAGTCCTTCCCATAACGTACTCAACTATAATTAAAGGGATGCTCCACAAAAATAGAAAAGTGATCCAAGCAATAAGAAAGCTTCCTGCTCCATCATCTCCTCCATTTGAAGCAGCAATTCGTGGAAACCTCCAAATATTACCAGTACCAACTGCAATTCCTAGTGCACTAACTAAGAAAGTAAATCTAGAAGAAAATCTTGGTGTTGAATTAGTCATTATAAAACCTCATTATGTTCAAATTACGCCAACTAATAAGTAATGAGTGTAAAATGAATCAACTCTTTAAGCAAAATAAAAATAAATGATTTAATTATGATTAGATTAAGAGAAAATCATAAAACTATTAATTAGTTTAAAGAATTAACCTAGAGCTTCTTCTTTGTATATCTCATAAACTTCACTGAAAAGATTAATATCTGCTTCAAAAGTTTCAGGCAGAAGAGGTCCGAAAGAAAATCGAAAGAATCTGGCATAAGGTGTTATATAGCTGGGGTCTTTCAAATGAGGACGTCCCATATCACAGTCAAAAGCACAAAGAATTGCGGCACCGCGCTTGAAAAGTCGCTTGTTAAGTTCATTACTAGTCATACCTTCTGGTAACTCGAGCCAGTGATAAAAACCTCCATTACCAGTATAAACGCTTATGCCCATTTCTTTGAATGCTTTACCATATCGCTCACGTTGCCAATTATAATGTTCTTCTACCGCTTTGCGTGCTTTCTTAACACGACTAGGATTGAGGAGCTCAATTGCATAATGTTGAGAAAGATGGCTTACACCACCCATGCCAAAACTTGAATAATTAGCCAAAATTTCTATATTTGACTTACTCGCGATGATCCAGCCAATACGAATACCTGGGGATTGTAACCCCTTTGTACAAGCACCAGAAAGAAAAATATTGCTATTATCTAGATCCTTAATGAATTCAATGCCACTAACTGACGGAGAGTGGAACATCTCATATGCCTCATCAAGTAAAAGACCATTCTTTGGCTGCTCAGCGATTTCGATAAGTTCACGAAGTTCTTCACCCCAGCGTGTTTGGCCTGAAGGGTTTTGAGGGTTTGATATAATGGGAAGAATTGAGGTTTCCTTATCTGAATTTTTCCGACTAAAGTATTCTCTATTTTTTGGATGAAAGTTGTTCTCTTTTGTAAAAGGAACTATCTCATAGTTTGTTTTGGTTTGTGCCATTATATCAAGATATGCAGGCCACTCAATATTTCCGATCCGTACCGTTACATGTTTTTTTAAAAATGCAAGCACAGTATAAATCCCAGGACGACCTCCAGAGAATATCATCACATTTTCAGCTGTAATTGTTGATCTATATTGCGTGTTATAATACTCAACAATGGCATCGCGGAGTTTAGGGTGACCCCAAGCCTTTGGGTATAATCGATCTTCCCAAGTAATATCAATACTCTTTGGCAGCTCTGGCCCACCGAACTTTTTTAATTGTGAAGTCAGCGGAAAGCCTTGAGACCACGGATGCGTACCTTCAGTGCCCATAAAACTACCAAAAGTGTCCCTGAATGCATATAATGTCTCATAGATACCCATAGGAGGTACGTGGTTTAAGAAAGCATTCATCATTGTTTACAATAAGTTTTTCTAATTATGGATTTTGATTAATTCGTCATAACCACCAATAGCCTGACCATCAATTACAATTTGAGGCACTGTTGTAGCTAAACCAACTTCTAAAAGCTTAGATCTATCCCAACCTAATTTTTCAATATTAATCTCTTCGTAATCCCACCCTTTTTCATCAAAAAAACGTTTTGCAAGATTACAATAACTACACCAATTAGTAGTATATATTTTAATTTTTTTCATTTATTTAAAAAATTTTAATTATGATTAAACTTCATGTTTCTCTGCAATAAATAAGATTTTACGAACAGCATAAAGTCCACCCAAAGAAAGAGTCCATCCAATTAAAAAATATAAATATTCCATATAAAAAACCTTTATAATTATTTAAACACAATGATAATTTAGCTCTTTTGAAACTGTTTCCAATACCTGAAAGTGGGACTAAGCTTTATATAAAATCTAAACATATAATCACCTAAGATTTACCAGAGGATAATAGCCTCAAAGTTAAAAGGCTGGAATGATAATTTTAAAAGCAATAATGAATGCGAATTAGCTCAAATTTGCAATCAAGACAGTGGCTTTAATTACTCAATAATTTAGTCAGTTTTTTTTGGAGTAAAGTTTAGGGATACTGAATTTACACAATAGCGTAACCCCGTTGGCTTTGGACCATCTTCAAAAACATGACCAAGGTGTGAATCACATTTTGCACAAGTTATTTCAGTTCTAATCATACCGTAGCTTAAATCTCTTTTTATATTCACTTTAGTTTCATCTAAAGAATCAAAGAAAGCTGGCCAACCAGAACCAGAGTCATATTTAGTATCAGAACTAAATAATTTATTATCACAACCGGCACAAGTATAAGTACCTTCTTCTTTATGATTGTAATATTCTCCTGTAAAAGCGCTTTCTGTTCCTTGCTCTCTAAGAATTTGGTATTCTTCTGGTGTAAGGCAAGTTTGCCATTCTTTATCTGATTTAACTACTTTATCCATTATAAATCCTTTAGATTTTTTTTCACTAGTTTGACCAATTAAAGTCATTCCAGTGATTGAAAGCCCAATTATTATTGAAAAAATTCTCATATTTAACTTTCTTATAAATTTAAGCAAATCTTCCTTCTTCATAATCCGAAAAAGCCTGCAATATTTCACTTTTAGTATTCATAACAAAAGGTCCTCCACGAGCAACAGGCTCATTTAAGGGCTCTCCTGCAACTAAAATAAATCTAGAGTCTTCTTCTTTAGAATGCAATTTTAATTCACCTTCCTGAGTTAAAACTGCGAGATGGTTTTTATTAATTTCTTTATCTAGAATATTAATACTTCCACTATAAACATAAATGAAACCATTCCACCCATTTTCAATTGGCAAAATTAAATCAGAACCAATATCTAAAAGAATGTCAAAATATAACATACCAGTATGCGGCTTACCTGGGCCACTAATTCCTAGATGTTTTCCTGAAATTATTTTTATTTTTCCATTTTTAAAATTTACGATTGGAATTTCATCCGCATTAATATCGTTATATTTTGGAGATATCATTTTTTTTTCTCTAGGCAGATTTAACCAAAGTTGAAAACCTTTAATTAATCCATCAGTTTGCTCAGGCATTTCACTATGAATAACTCCTTTTCCAGCTGTCATCCATTGTACTGAACCATCAGTTAGAAAGCCTTCATTACCGGCAGAGTCTTTATGCCTAAATTTCCCATTTAACATATAAGTTATTGTTTCAAAACCTCTATGGGGATGAGGTGGAAAACCTCCGATATAATCATTAGGGTCTTCGCTGCCAAATTCATCTAATAGTAAAAATGGATCTAACATATTTAATTCAGGGCTACCTATAATACGAGTGAGGTTTACTCCAGCACCATCACTTGTTTTAATTCCTTTAATAATTGATTGTACATTTCTATTCATAAAAAATTCTCATTTTAATAAGTATGAAATTATTTTACTTTACTAATTATAACAAGTAGACACTAATTTATAACCTAGTCATATTATCAGTGTGTATAATTAAAAGTATCTAAGGGCTAATTTAATAAGCCGTTTAACATTTTTGGTGTAAGGTGGGTAAAGAAGTTTCATAAGGCTAAGTGAAGACTGCTTCATAATAGAACGTTGATTAGAAAAAGCTTGAAATCCTGCGAATCCACGTGTCCTACCAAAACCACTTGTATTAATTCCGCCAAAAGGAAGGTTCAAATGCATGTAATGTAAAATAGTATCATTAATACAAGTCCCACCCGCAGATGTATTGTCTAAAATAAAATCAATATTTTTTGTTTTTTTACTAAAAATATATAAGCCTAATGGCTTAGGCTGTTGGTTAATAAAATCTGTCGCTTCTTTTAACTCATTAAAGGTAATAACAGGAAGAATAGGTCCAAAAATTTCTTCAGACATTATAGGAGAATCTTTATCAATATCTGTTAAAATAGTTGGAGCTATATAATTTGAAGAACTATCGCTTTCTCCTCCCATAAATAATTGAGCTCCTCCTAGTGTGCTTTTTTGAATTAAACCCTTTAGACGTGAATAATGCTTATTATTTACTATTCTAGAATAATCTTTAGATTCTTTTGAAGATCCATTCTCACCCCCAAATTGTTTTAAAGCAATCGTTTTAAGGTTTAATAATAATTTTTCTTTAACCGATTCATGGACTAATAGGTAATCTGGAGCTAAGCAAATTTGACCGCAATTAAGAAATTTACCCCAAGAAATTTTCTTTGCTGCATCTTTTAAATTAGCAGTTTTATCTACAATTGTTGGCGATTTTCCACCTAGCTCTAATGTAAGAGTTGATAAATTTTTGGCAGCTTTTTCCATAACAATTCTACCAATTTTTGGACTTCCAGTAAAAAAAATATGATGAAATGGCTTTTCTAATAAAGTCTGTGCAACACTTCCATCGCCTTCGATAAAAGATACTTCATTCTCTTCAAATAGCTCTAATGCCATTTTTGACATTAAATTTGATGAATTAGGAGTTAATTCAGATGGTTTTACTATAGCGCAATTTCCTGAAGCAATAGCACAAACAAGAGGACCAATAGTTAAACTAAATGGGAAATTCCATGGGGCAATAATTAAGACGACACCTTTAGGTTCATTTTGAATCCAAGCATCAGTCGCTGCCATTATTAAAGTTGGAGGAACTTTTTTTGGTCTCATCCATTTTTTTAATTGCCTACGTAAATGGCGAATTTCTGTCACACAAGACCAAATCTCAGTAAGGTCTACTTCCGAAGAAGGTTTGCTGTAATCAGCAAACATCGCTTCTTGTATCTCTTTACGGTGATTTATTAGCCAAGTTTCAATTAATTTTAACTTAGCTGATCTTTGCAGGTAGGTTGTCTCTCTAACTGCTTGGCGATTAATTAATTGTGCATTAAAGACATGGTTAATTTTAGATTCAATCTGTGACATTCTATTAAATTAAGAAAATTATATATTTTATATTAACCTCTTACTAAACCTCTATCTTCTAATTCTTTTAAACACTTCTTAAAAACTTGTCTACTTTCTTTTGGCTCTAAGCCTTCTAATGCATCATTAATTCTTTTTGAACATCTGATTTTAACTTCTAACATTTCTCCAGTTTCATCATCTAACATTTTAAAATCTTTTACCTTACTAATTACAGTATCGCCTTTTCCAAATTTTCCACTAGAAAGCTTGTGTTCAAAGGATGTTACATCATATATGAAAAAATCATATTTTTTCCCATTTGTTATGGTTATTCTTTTTGTGATGTTTATGTCTTCATACAACATAATATAAAATTCCTTAAATAATAATTATTAACGAGTAGTTTAGTTTATTTAAAAATAAAGACTTTTATTTAGCTTTAAATTTTTAATTCCTTAAAGATATAATCTATTATATTATACAAAGTATTTGAATTAATAATTAAACTTTTCTTTTTTTTAATATGAAAGAATATATAAAAATTAAAACACAAAAATTTGTATTTTCTAATGTGAAAATTAAGCCTATTCTTATATTTACCCTTATGGCTGCACTATATGGGCAATGAGCTCTTTGAAGTAATCCTTCCTTGCCAGTTGGCGAGTCAGATAAAGGTTTTGGCGCTGATAAAGGACTTTTCTATTATGGAGTTCAAAGTAACTTTACTTTAATAAATTGGTGGCATGACCCACTCGAAGAAGAGCCTTTTAAACATAGCGGCTCGTTAAACACTTTTTTGTTACGTCCAAACATAATTTATGGAATTTCTAATAAGTTTAATTTGATGATATCCTCAACTTTTGGTATAAGAAAGATGAATTGGAAACAGCCTAATTCATCAATTCACCATAGGAGTGAATTAAGTTCAAGTAACTTTCATAATGCTAAAGGAAGTATCCTAGGTGATTCTAAAATTATTTTAAGATATTTGGCTAAAAATACTGGCCTTGGAAATGGACTTAGAGTTTATACAGGTGCTGGAATTACTATACCATCAAGTAATCAATTAACATCAGATCCATTTTTTTTGAATGGTGATAAAGTTAAAGAACATCGACACTTCAGTCTAAGTAATGGAACTTTTAATTATAACATAGAAGCTCAAGTATATTTTAAAAGAAGTATAAATCCTACATTCTTTGGTGGCTTCGTACTATATGAAAAACCTTTTTCAGAAAGTAAATATGGATATTTACCGCCAGCCAATTTAAATATTGCACTCTCAATGCTTTATAAACGCTTTGATAATATAGATAGCTCTTTAGGCTATGGTTTAAATTTTCTTCATACCGGTCAAGGTTATTGGAATAATATTCCAGCTCCAAATACTAAATCTCTTTCTGTAAGCCCAAGTATATCTTACCTCTTTGGAACTAGGTTTGGTGCTATTGCTTTGAATATTCAAAAACCTATCTTTATTAATGGTTCTTTTGCAAGCAATGAAGGAGATCTGAACCAGAAAAGCAATGCTTGGCAATTCACTATTTCATTAAGAGGAATACCTCTCAATAATTGATTTTAAACCAAAAAAATATCATATATTAAAGTAGAAAAACTTTAAGTATTCCTACGTTCAGAGCCTAAGCGACGTTCCTCATCTCTACGTACTGCAACTGATCTTTTCTCATTATCTACTTTAATATTATTCGAACGTCGATCAACACCATCTCTTCGTTCAATCCTACGTCTATCATCTCCGCGATTACTCATAACACCCTCTAACTAAAACTTTATAATTTGTAATTGTTAACATTAAAAACTACATCAAACTTTATATTTATTCAAATTCCAATTGAAAGCCACTATTCTTAGAGTTTGGATTATAATAATAATTAAATGTAATTGATAACGGGAATTTAATATCAAAGAATCCAGCTAATTCAAATGTAATTCCTGAACCTATAGCAATCATTGGACCATTAAGGTTAGATTTAACATAATCACTAAAAATTCTTCCTTGAATTCGCTTTAAATAAGTAATTGCAAAAGGAGCTTCCCAATCTGGGTAAAATAAAGGTACTTTATATTTTATACTTTGTCTGAGGCCTGAACTAAATAGCTTCCACTTGTAACCATAAGGAAAAGGAAGCTTAGATTGAAAAATATAATCTCCTTTATTTACTTCATTTTGCAGACGAAAGTCTACAAAATGATGTTTAAAAAACCCTTCACGTGTTAATACAAAGCTCATAGAGTTTTGTCTACCATTTAGTAGTCCCTTAAATGGTGAAAAACCAAAGTAACCAAATAACTGCCATCCATAAAAACCTAGGTCTCGTTGCGATTTTTCTTTAGATGATGAGAGTCCAGCTTCAAAGTATATTGGAACTATTTCACCATCTCTTTCTTGCTGTCTAAGTCTATTTGAAACTTTAACATTTAGAGGAATTTTAATGAAGTCAAAATAATATGTTGATTGATTTCTTAATGTGTATTTAGAACCTAATTTAAAGTAAGCTGATTTTAGAGATTGTCCTTCAAATTTATTTAATATTGGAAATTTTAAACCAATATTCAGATTTGTTTCATTCCACTTCTCATTAAGATTATAAATTAATGAGTCTTTTGATTTATTAATCGTCTCAAAATATTTACCACGATAAACATTTCTATTGCTTGACTCTAATTCAAAATCAATTATCGGATAAAATTTTCTTATAGTTGCTCGTGCTTTTCTTCGATAAATATCTTCATTTCTATCATGTGAAAATTCAAAATTCATTGATAAAGTTCCCAATATATTATCAGACTGAATTCCAAGAGTTGGTTCAAAATTATCATTAAAAATATATCGACTATGAAAATTCAATAAATTTCGATTAACTTTGTATTCTTTTACTTCATAGGACTTTTTTATTATTGGTAAATCGTAAACGATTGGATTATCAGAAATATAACTATCATTTTCAACAATTTTTGTTTTACCAGTAATTGGAATCCATTTACTTGGATTTAAATTTGCTTGTACTATTCCATGACCATTTATTGAATAATTATTATATAAAAGATTCCCGTCTGGTGTTATTGAAGGATTGTAAACGCCTAGTTTTTGAGAAGTCACTTTGAACTCTTTTTTTGAATTAATATCAATTGCTAATAATTGATCAAATCCATTTATTTGACCTTCAAACAGTATATAATTCTTGTAGAATATTGGATTATATATATCCTGCCATAATTCATTTTTAATCTTTAGAAACTGTCGATTTTTAAGCTCATAAATATAGATTGCACGCCCATTTAAATTTTGCGCAGTAAAAACAATTTGAGTATCATCCTTTGACCAAGAAGGTGTCATGATTACTCCTTCATTAGGCGCCTCAACTTGATCAAGGGTAGTACCTGTATTTGAATCAATAATCTTTAATAATGCATTCCTATTCTCTGAAAATGAAACCATTGCAATTTTATCACCTCTAGTTGAAATGCGAGGATGATAATCTCGACCTTTACTTGAAATAGTTTTAATTGATTTTGTTTCTATATCATATAACAGGATATTTGTCCAACTAAGTTTCGTCCATCTTTTATCTTGATCGTAAGCTGACCAAACAACTTTTTTACCATTTGAAAAAAATCCAAATATTATTGCACTGCTACTTATCTTTTTCAGTGGGTTTTCTATTCCTTGAAATATCTTAACAATTGTACTAACATCTCCCAAACCATGTTTTAAAGCAATTATTCTTCCATCTTTTAACATAGATGGATATTGATAACTTGTAGTGACCTTTCTTGATGGATTTAATAGCATCACCTCTTCTTCAATCATATCTTTTATTTCTTTATTCCATTTAGTTTTAATATCGTAGAAAGTATCATGATGAATTTGAGTAATGGACCTTCCAGTATTCTTTTTTATAGACCGTGAGAAAGGAAATATAGGATTTAAGATAAATGGCCAAAAAAGTGTATTTTTTATTATTCGAGGCCAAGCTGCTTCACCATATTCTTTTTTTATATGCTTTGTTAAATGATAACCTGATTGATAATGGTTTGGAAAAATTTTACGATATGAACCAAATAATGTTTTTCTGTAATTAAACTTACTGCCAGATAAAAGATGTGCTTTTATAATACGATTAAAATATGGTATTCGACCTCTACCTGAATGAGTATATTTTGTTTCGAGATCAACTGCATCACCTTCCCAATACCAATCTGGGATAAGAAAACCTGTATATAATGATTGGGTTCTTTCACCAAATAGAAGACCAAGTACTTTATTGAGGCCTTGGTTCATATAATTTGTTTGAGCGACATGTCTTCCTTCATGGATTGCTAAATCTCTATACCACTCTGTTAGACCCATTTCTCTTTGCATAAGTGGAATATTATACCATTCAGACATCCATGGCGCTTTTGATACATATCCATTAGGAATCGATCCTCGATTTGAAAGTAAAATTGGAATTCGCTTATGCTCTGATTCTTGATTAAGATAGAGTTGAAAATGAATATGCTCTAATGTATTGGCTACTCTTATGGCCTCATCTTGAATTTCATAAGGAAATATAATATCATAATGATTTGTATTGATTTGTTTCCAATTAATATTTGGTGGATCTTGACCAAAGACAAAATGACTTATCAATAAAATTATAATTTTATAATTATTAAATAAAGAACGCATATACTAATACAATTTATAAAAAATTTAAAATTTCTATATCTGTAAGAGATTCAAAATTATTATTACTCTTTATATCATTTGTTATTTTATTTAATTCTAACTGGGAATAATTAATATTCAATCTATTTAATCGATCAGCGACTGCATCTCTACCCGTAAATTTATCTATTAGTATTTCTCTATTTTGATTAATTATTTCAGGTGGATAACCTTCATATGACTTAGGAGACTTAATGACTGCTCTTGTATGTAAACCAGCTTTATGAGTAAAAGCATATTTCCCAACAATAGGTTGATTTAATCGGTTTGGAATACCGGAAATTAATGCTAATTCATCTGATAGTCTTATTAAGGAACTAAGGTCCCATTTATTTACTACATCAAAATGTAATTTTAGAATCATCGCAACTTCGGCAAGTGAAGCAATGCCACTTCTTTCGCCAAGACCATTTATTGAGACATCTGCAATTTGAGCTCCAGACTTTAATGCCATGATAGAATTAGCAGTAGCCATTCCAAGATCGTTATGACAATGTATATGAACTGGTATCTTTATTGCCTTTGTAATCTCTTTAACTAATAAGGATGTTTTATCAGGTGTTAAGACTCCAACAGTATCTGCAATGCTAAATCTATCAGCTCCTGCTTCCTCAGCAATTTGAGCGACCTCAATCAAAAAAGATAATTTAGTCCTTGAGGCATCTTCTGCAGTAAATCTAATTTTTAGATTATTATCTTTAGCATAATTAACTGCATATTTAATTCTACTTAGTGCAGTTTTAGGATCAATACCAAATTGATATTTTAAACTAATTTCAGATGTACCAAAAAAAATCCCTATCCATTTTGCATTTAATAATATAGCTTCATCAATATCAGATTTAAGTGCTCTACTATGGATCACTTTTTCTGCCTTAGTTTCTAATTCAGAAATTTTTGAAATAGATTTTTTTATATCAGCTGAAACTGCTGGATGACCAATCTCAATATATTCTACACCAAATGCATCTAAAGCATTAACAATTTTTATTTTTTGAGCAGTTGAGAAGGATACATTTGGCGACTGTTCACCTTCTCTAAGAGTTGAGTCTAACAATCCCACTTTCATTTTTATCTCCTTATTATGTATTCAATCAAGTATATAATATTACTAAATGAAAAGCATGCTAAATAAATGTTAAAAAAAAGGCCCAAAATAAATTGGGCCTTTTGCTCCGGAGGAGGGACTCGAACCCCCGACCTGGTGGTTAACAGCCACTCGCTCTACCAACTGAGCTACTCCGGAATGTGGTAATTAATTATTAATATTTTCGGCGCGAATTTATATTATATATACTTTGGAGACCAACCATTTACATTTCCTTTTCAGCTTTTAATTTAAGTCCCTCTATAAATTGACCGTGATTTAAATGATTATTATTTATATATACTAATCCATCCTCGTTATGTGGCTCTCCATAAACAGAATGTGCCGATTTTAATCCTCCAAGCCACCAACGAGAATCTTCAATAAAAACTAAATCACCAGGATTTGCTTTCATTCTTTCCATATCATTGTTTGAGAAACAAACTATATCCAAATCATTTTCTTTAATTTTCCAAGCTACATTAATAGCTTCGCCTTTTTCTTCATTTACTGGTGATCCTTTAAAAATATACTTCAGATTATGGACATCAAAAATTGTAAGGCCTGATAATTGTTTCTCAGATTTAGGCTTTGTGAAGAAAGTGACAATAACACCCACACTTGCACACACAAAAATGTTATATAAAGCTCCAATATAAGAATATCCTCTACCTGGCCTTAATTCAATTCCATGTGAGAACGGACTTATAAGTTCAGGGAAATTTTGTCCTAATAACATCAAAAAAGCTCCACCTAAAAATGTAGCAATAACTGCTGAGCTCGTAAAACGTTTCCAAAAGATACCAAGGAAAACTCCAACAACAAGTGGTGGTGTAAATGTCGAATGAAACCAACCATGAGCTTCGTATATTGAATCGAATGAATTAAAAAATGGGACTAAAGCAACGGCTAAAACTTTAACTCCAATTGAAGTCCACCTTGCTATTTCTAATTCCTCTTTCTCATTTTTTAATTTTTTCGCTAATGGTCTATAGATATCATTTACAATTATTGCAGATGATGCATTTACAAGTGTATCAGCTGTTGACATTAATGCAGCACAAAGTGCAGCAACTATAAAGCCAAATACACCTGGTGAAGAAACAATATTCGTAACCACTATAAAAACATCATTGGCGACCATATCAACTGGCAATGCATTTGGGACGGCATTGGTTATTGCTCTACCAATCCACCCAGCATTTGAAACGACAATTGCAGATATTGGTAAGATTATTAATACATTAAAGGCTGCGGCTTTCCTTCCTTCATTTACACTTTTAGCAGCCATAAATCGCATTATTAATCCCTGATTTAAAAATAAAAACCCAACAGAACCAGCAATTCCATCTTGCCAAAAAATTCCCACAAAATTAAAATCAGGTGGATGATTAAAATGTGCTAATGGAAGTTTTTCGTTTGGTGATAAATTCATCCAAAATGCGGTAAGTCCTGAGAAAGCAGTATTATCACCTAAATATTGAATGCCTAAATAGAAAAGAAGTAATCCTGCAAATATTAAAATAAAACCTTGAAAAAGGTCAGTAAATATTACTGAAGTCTGTCCTCCAAAATGCATGTAAAGCGTTGTTGCAATCGCAATAATAATGACCGTAAGCATTAATGGTATACCATATATCTTATACAATGCAGTCGCCAATGTTAAGAATTGAATTGCAATATAACCGATCATGTAAAGCAAAGTCATTAAAGTGGCTATATATCTTGCCTTACGGTTGAATCGCCTCTCAAAATACTCTGGAATAGATTTAATTCTTGTGTAATAGATAATTGGTAACCAGCCAAACATAAATAGTGGCATAAAAAACCAATCATTCATATATGTCATTGTTGAAGAAAGACCATATTCATATGCTTTTGTAGAATATTTTACAAAACTATGTGAACCAACGCCTGTTGCAACAATAGATATTGCAATAAGCCACCAAGAAAATCGCCTGCCCCCAAAAAAATAATCCGAGGTTGTTTTACTATATTTTCCAAAATAAGCGCCAAATCCCATAACAAGAGCAAAATATGCAATAATTATTATTCTATCGATTTGTGTCCCCATAGCAATATCCATTATTTACTTCCTAATGCTAAAAGTATAAAGAATGCATGCAGACCTGCATAAAAGAAAAATCCATATAAAAATATCCATACCCACTTTTTATGACGAAAATAAGATAAGCGGAGTGCTTTTGTTCTTAGAATTAAATTAAGTCCAAATACAAAGGCAATGCCGCCAACTCCATATAAATAAATAAAAGGAAGCCAAGTTTGTGCAAAATCCATAAGTCTACTTTATTTTATCAAATTCAATTTTAAGTTTATCATAAGTATTTATTAGCTCATCAACCATCACTTTTGTATTGCCTATAACAGGCATAAAATTAGTATCTCCAGCCCATCTTGGCACTACATGAAAATGAATATGATCCGCAATTCCAGCTCCGCCAGACACACCTATATTTGAACCAAAATTAAACCCTTCAGCTCTCATTAAATTTCTAAATATCTCCATAGATTGGTCTGCAAGCATCATAATCTCTGCCATAGATTCTTTCGATAAAGATTTAGTTGAATCAATATGACTATAAGGACAAATCATAATATGTCCATTATTATAAGGATAGAGGTTCATTACTACAAAAGAGCTTAAACCTCTAAAAAGAACTAAATTATCTCTATCATCTTTTTGTTTTGATTTTAAACAAAATACACACCCTTTTTTATTATCTTCTTTATTTTGAATATAATCCATTCTCCAAGGGCTCCATAATCTATCCATTTTTTTAACCTCTCAAAAAATATCTTGCTGCGTATTTTCTATAAAATTACGGAGTACAGGTGAAATAAAAATATTATTTAAATCTAACTTAGAGAATTCAGCTCCAAGAATATTCAACCTTTGAACCATTGGCTTCACTTTGTTAATCACTATATAAGATTCATCATTTACAGAACACATCCCACCAATAAAGTCTCCTTTTCCTTGAACAATATTTATATTCATTTTATCTGCTAATTCTTCAAAAAGAATGAATAATTTTTCTGATTTTATTTTTGACATTAGTTAAAGTAGTTCTGATTTTTTATTCTTTTCAAGGTATGCAACTAATTCTTTAATATTCTCAACTTTATCTCTAGGAATCACAAGAGTTGCATCCGGTGTATTGACAACAACAATATTATCAACTCCAACTACGGCTGTAAAATGATTATTTGATTCAATTAAATTATTTTTTCCATCCATTACTAAGCCATTGCCGCGAATTACATTTTTATCTTTAGTTTTTGGTGAAACATCAAAAATAGCATCCCAAGAGCCAAGATCATTCCACTCAAATTCAGATTTAACCACATATATATTATCTGATTTTTCCATTAGTCCATAATCAATAGATTCTGGTTGAATTTTTTTCCATATGTGATTAAAATCTTGATTCGAATCAATTTTTTTTTCAATTTTTTTAAGCTGACTATTAAATTCTTCCATATGAGTTTCTAACTCATTGAAAAATGTACTGACTTTCCAGATAAACATTCCCCCATTCCATAGAAAATCGCCACTTGAAACAAATCTTTCTGCTAATTTTTTATGAGGTTTCTCAGCAAAAGTTTTTACTTTAAACCCAGCTAAATAATCTAAGGCGCTATCAGGATCAAATTGAATGTATCCATAACCTGTAGAAGCAAACTTTGGTTCAATACCAATTGTAACTAAACCATTACTTTTATTTGAAATTTGAATTGCAGAGCGAACAGTCTTTGCAAATTTTTGGGCTCCAATAACTAAATGATCTGCTGGAAAAACCCCCATAACTGCATCTTTCCTTATTGATTTTATCCTTAGCGCTGCTAATCCAATTGCAGGTGCAGTATTCTTACCACTCGGTTCAATAATAATATTTTCTGATTTTATCCCATTAATCATTTTTTTAATTTTTGGTGCTAAATCTTTACTTGTTACAATAAATATATCTTCAACATTTTTCATTTTTTGAAATCTATCCACAGTCATTTGCAACATTGTTGTTTTTCCAACAATATTTAAAAGTTGTTTAGGATTATTTTTTCTACTCGCAGGCCAAAATCTAGTACCTCGACCACCAGCCATTATCACACAGTACATATTATTATTATTTTCCTCCTATTATTACAGTGCCAATATCTTTATCCCAATTTGATCGGATATTAAAAGTGTCAGGATGAATATAAAACCATTCACTAGGCTTAAAAGGAATTACTTTTCCATAAGTAAAGGATCCACTTGCATCATTATCTTTTATCAATGTTAACCTGTAAGGTCCTTCTGGAATATTTTTGAAAATAAATTTAAGGTTAGAATCAATAGTAGAATAGAAAAATTTTGATTCATCCTCAATATATGTAAGTTTTATTAATGTTTTTTTAGAGTTATCTTTTATGTAACCAGAAATACCTCCATACCCTATTTTTTTTTCAGATTTAATAGAGATGTTTATTGTGGAGTCTAAAAAAGACTTCCCTTCTATTGGTACTAGTTTACTCGACATAATTGAAATATTATAATTTGTTTTTTCAACCCATCCAACTGAAGGAGTAAAATTAATCTCGAGAGGATTAACCCTATTAACAATTTCTATTAAAGTGTCTGAATCTGTTGTCATTATAATAGCACTATCTGCTATTTGAATTATTGGTTTTGAAAAAACGATAGCTACTGAAGGGCCACCTTTTCTTTCTAGTTTAATCTTTGTCAATCCCTCAGGCTTAAGCTGCTTAATATTCGTTGTATCCCTTTTCCCTGAGACTCTAAAATTAATTCTATTTTTATTTAGACTCTCTAACTTTGAAAGAATATTTATCTCTGCTTTACCTTTAGCTAAAGTATCATCCACAACTAGTAGCGCACGTGTTTTATCTTGCATATCTCTAAAGATTGATGGATTAAATTGTTTATTAGATTCATCTATTAATAAAATATTATCAATATTAAGACTATCTATTTCTTGATTAAAATATATCCAACCCCATTTTTGTCCTACCCATTCACCATGCGTTAATTTTAATGGTGGAATTTGTTTAGTTACAAGAAGTGGAATATCAATAATTTGACTTTCTTTCTCTAATGTGAATACTTTTTTTGAGCTTACGCCATATGCCATACGATCAGGTATTAATTTAATACCTGAGGAACTTCGATCTAATCCTAATAAAACATAGCTGCCCTCAGCTAAATATTTAAATTCAAAATTTCCTTCTTTATCAGCTTCAGTTACATAAAGTGGGTCTTTCAAAAATATAGAATCAGATATTTCTGTCGTTACTTTCCATAGATGTACAGCATATTTTTCATTACCATATACACGACCTGAAATAATACCTTTATCAATAATATTACCTGTAGTAAAGGCTACTTGAATAGATTGAGCAATTGACACCTTACGTTCATCTTTCAAATTTCTATTTATTGTGATTACATATGTTTGGTCATCAAGTAAAGTATCTGGAAAATTTAATAAGAGCTTGTTATCATCATAGATTATCTCGATTGGCCTTTCTAACCGTGGTGCAATACTTATTGAACTTGTTACTGACTTTTCATCAATGTACTCTGAGAATAAAAGTGTTACTATACCTCCTTTAAATAGTAATGATCCTGATTCAGGATTTGAAGATATTAAATTTGGAGGAGTATTATCTTTTGGGCCACCTTCGGGTGCTGAAATTGCAGCACATGAATATATTTGAATAGCCATACTCAAAAAGAGGGAAAAAAGTTTAATTTTATTAAATAATTTCAAATTATATTTTTCTTTACCCTTGGGTAACTCAAATTTACAGGAATTACGTTATTTAATGTCATCTCTGTCTCGCTTAAGTTTGTAGTAATGCACCAAATATTTACACCCGCTTTACTTGCATCAAACAATGCACTTCCAAATTTATAGTCTCTTTCCCACATTGGTTCAAATCTATCTGCATCAGGTCTTTGACAAACAAAAAGAATGCCTGTTCCATATCCATCGCAAGTTAATTGAGTTAAGGTTTTAGCGTGCTTTGTACCTCGTTCAGTAATAGCATCAGGAAACTTAGCTAATCTATTTTGAACATAGGTTACTGACTTTACCTCTAGATAAAAATGTTTCCCACCTTTATCTTTTAATAAAAAATCAAACCGATGGTTCCCATAAACGACTTCAGGCTTTATTAATTGAAAATTTTTGAACATAGGTAATGAATTATTTTTTAATGACTCTAAAACAAACTGGTTTGGTAAAGTTGACACTAATGATATTAATTGACCTTTATGATTAACCATTACCGTAGAAAATTTAGTTTTTCTTTTTGAATTATTCGATGCTGGACGCAATAGTACCTTGGCACCTTCAAAAAGTAGTTCCTTTAAACGACCTGGATCTGGCAAATGAGAAGTTACTATTTCACCATTTATTAAAACCTTAGTAATAAAACGATTGGGTCGTTCAATAAAAACTCCTGGAATTAAAGGGCCTTCAATATTCATTTAAGATAATCATATAAGTCAGAATTTAATATTTGTAAAACAATATCTTTAGCTTATTAGACAATTTAGTATTTTATTTTGTTTTATTAATAATATTCAATATTTTATTTGGTGAATATAGATAAAAAACATATAATCTTATGCAATTAGATAATATAGACAAAGGAATATTAGACGAACTTCAGCTTAATGCTCGAATTACTAATTCTGATTTAGCAAAGCTAATAAATCTATCTCCATCAAGCACATTAGAGCGTGTAAAAAAATTAGAAGCAAGTGGGCTCATTCAACAATATGTCACTCTTTTAAATACGCAAAAAGCAGGTTATAAATGTATTACTTTTGTTGAAGTTTCTTTGGCTAGACATGGAGAAACTCCAGTTGAAGACTTTTATAAATCAATTTCAATAATAGATGAAATACTTGAATGTTACCATATTACAGGAAAAGGTGATTTCCTTCTAAAGATTGCAACGCGAGATATTTCACATTACGATAAACTTGTTCTTCATAGTTTATCCGCCCTTTCAAATGTCCAACATCTTAAAACATCCGTTGTTCTTTCAACTTTCAAATATAAAACTAATTTGTCAGTCTAATGCCATTAGTTCCATCCTATATCCAAAATTTATCAAATTATGTTCCTGGAAAATCAATTGAAGAAGTTGAACGTGATGGTATTAAAAATATTTACAAATTAGCCTCTAATGAAAATTCATTGGGCCCTTCTCCAAAGGCTATTGAAGCAATTAAAAACAGTTTGATGAATATTCATCGTTATCCAGATATGATAGGTCATGAATTAAGAACAAAACTTGCACAAAAATTTAATATAAAAATGAATAATGTTATTTTGGGCGCTGGAAGCGAAGGAATAATGTCAACAATTATGCGAACTTTTTTACTCAATGATGATGAAATAATTTCAGCTAAAAATTCATTTATAGGATTTAGAGTTCTAGCAAATGCATCAGGTAAAAATGTTAACTGGATACCTATGACTAATTATAAATATGATCTTGAGGCAATGGCAAGAAAAGTAAATGAATACACTAAAATTATCTACATTGCTAATCCAGATAACCCTATGGGTACTTATATAAATAAAAAAGATTTCGATGAATTTTATAAACACATACCAGAGCGAGTTTTAATCATATTAGATGAAGCATATTTCGAGTTTGCTCAATCTGAATCTGATTATCCTGACTCCATGACATATCGTTATGACAATGTAATTACCCTCCGGACATTCTCCAAAGCTTACGGACTTGCTGGATTAAGAATTGGTTATGGATTTGCTCATGATATACTAATAAGTAACTTGATGAAGGTGAAAGAACCATTTGAACCCTCTCTAATTGCACTTGCTGGAGGAATGGCTGCAATGGATGACCATATCTTTCTTGAAAAAACACTGTCAATGAATAAAACTGGTTATAATTACTTTCAAAGAGAATTAAAAGGGTTAGGTATAGAAACTATACCTAGTGTTGCAAATTTTATTACAACCATATGGGAAACTGAAGATCAGGCAGAAAAGATAACAACAAGTTTATTAAAAAAAGGAATTATAGTTCGAAATTTGCTTCCATTTGGTTGGCCCAAATGTATTCGTATTACGATTGGTACATATCATGAGAATCAAAAAATAATTTCAAATTTAAAAAAAATAATATCTTAATAAATTATGAACGACTATAAGATAAAATCATTTGACCATTGTGAGCTATATGTGGGTAATGCAAAGCAAGCTGCTCACTATTACCAAAGCTGCCTTGGTTTCCAGCCTATAGCATATCAAGGTCTTGAAACAGGTAACCGAAAAAAGGTTAGTTATGTATTAAAACAAAATCAAGTGTGGTTTGTTTTAAGCTC